>MDTG01391172.1_pt1 | contig 13859 bp, 11 predicted proteins | sample 811421 | NCBI WGS metagenome assembly MDTG01 (sample SAMN05326645, study PRJNA326480) | marine metagenome | isolation source: seawater | place: Pacific Ocean: South East | collected 2011 | reverse complement strand
TACGACTGCCACCACGGCTACGACTGCCACCACGGCTACGACTGCCACCACGGCTACGACTGCCACCACGGCTACGACTGCGACTACAATGATTACCGCTGTATCGGTTTCACAGGCCGCCCTGGTTGTAATCGGAGCAGTTTCACTTCTGATGATAATGGTCGCAATGAAGACTATCTTGGATGCTTACAGCACAGATTCAAAATATGTAGGATCAGTAAGTTCAGAATATGCAGAGATGACTTCTAACCAGCTCATTACAGTGATAGCGCCTCTAACGCTAATCTTTGTGATGTACACACTCACTAGGATTCTCCCATTGTAGGCCTTAAGGTTAGTATTCTAACGGGGTGCCCCATTCTCGGGCAATATTTTGTCAGGGATAAGTTGAGAAACGTCGGTGTTTGAGGTCAAAATATGGCCCGTGATGAGATAATAGGATACACTACTGGTGTCTTCGATCTATTTCACATAGGCCACCTTAATTTATTGAGGAGGGCAAAGGAAAATTGTGATCGATTGATTGTCGGCGTTACCTCTGACGAATTGGTTTCATACAAACACAAAAAATCCATCATCCCCTTCGAAGAGAGAATTCAGATCGTCGACTCAATATCATACGTAGATAAGACAGTCTCACAAAATAATATGGATAAAATGGGGGCATGGGAAAGACTAGGTTTTCACAAGATGTTCGTTGGAAATGACTGGGAAGGTCACCCAAAATGGATACAATGGGAAGAAGAATTTGCTCGAGTAAATGTAGAAATTATTTATTTCCCCTACACGAAGGGTACTTCTTCTACTCTGATTAATGAGACTCTTGTTAAAATTAGAAACTCTTAGGTTTGATTTAATGTGCGGTATTTTGGGTGTTATCGGTCAAGTCGATGAAGTAAGTTTTCTGCAAGCTCTCAATTTGCTTCAGCATAGGGGTCCCGATTCAATAGGGCAACTTCACAAAGGAAATTTCCATCTTGGATTTCGCCGACTTAGTATAATTGACCTTAGTGAAGATGCTAACCAACCCATGCTTACCTCAGATGGGAGGTATGCCATCATCTTCAATGGAGAGATATACAATTTCAAAGAGATACGTGAAGAACTTTCTCAATCGGGAATCAGATTCGCAACCTCGGGAGATTCTGAAGTAGTCCTTCTGGCATTCCAAAATTGGGGTGCCGATTGTCTCCAGAAGTTCAATGGAATGTTTTCATTCGCAATATTTGATTTCCAAGAGGAGGAGGTTTTTCTTGCTAGGGATAGATTGGGGATAAAACCCCTATTCTATACCTTTAAAGAAGGAAATTTCTCGTTCGCCTCCGAACCAAAATCACTCCTCAGTCTAGGAAGTAACGATTATCAGTTGAATATTGAATCAGTAATCTCTTACTTGTTTTTCCGGTACCCAATCGACGACTCTTCATTCTTTGTCGGGATAGAATCACTTCCAAAAGGTAGTTGGATGAGGGTAAAGAATAACTCAATTGTCCAGATCGAGAAATATTGGAGCCTCAAAGACGCATTAACTAAACCAGCTGTCGAATCTGAAGAAGAAGCGATCACGGAGGTCCGCAGACTTCTGGAAAGATCCGTCTCAATGAGAATGCTTTCCGACGTCCCTGTGGGAGCTTATCTCTCCGGGGGTCTTGATTCCAGCATTATAGTTTCAATAATGTCTGAAATTTCCCATACTAAGGTTCCGACATTTTCCATTGGTTTTGAAGAGGAGGGGTTCAATGAATTCTACTTTTCCAGGCAAGTAGCTTCGATGAACGAAACAACTCACACTGAGATACTTTTGCACTCGGATGAGTACCTGGATTCTCTGGAGGAACTTATTCGAATCAAAGATGCGCCATTAGGGGTGCCCAATGAAGTCCCCCTGTATCTTATGTCAAAGAGATTGAAGGAAGACATTACAGTTGTTCTTTCCGGCGAGGGTGCCGATGAGATATTTGGCGGCTATGGGAGAATCTTCCGTTCTGCCGACGATATTCCCCTTATACAAGATTGGGAAGAGAGAGGGTTCCCCATAGAAACTAATCTCGATTTAAAACTAAAAGAGAGATATGGAAAGTCATTCCCAAATTTTATTGAAGTTTTTCTGCACCTCTATCGCTATAATTCGCTAGAGATAATTGAGGATTTAGTCGGAACGGATTTGCTTCAGAATTTCCTTTCCGGGCCTTCAATATCCAAGTTCTATGATTCATTCCAAGAATGTGATGAATTAGACGACTCATCGAAGATGATGTTCGTCTTTGAGAACCTCCATCTTCCCGGACTTCTACAAAGATTAGATTCAACCACAATGGGAGCAAGCGTTGAGGGACGAGTCCCTTTCGTAGACCATGAATTAGTCGAGTATGCTTTCAGAATCCCTCCTTCATTCAAGATGCGCTGGAAAGATAAGCCCGTAGAGAAGATCATTGGCGCTGAATCAAGTGAAGAATTTGATATCACAAAGTGGATTCTAAAAGAAGCATTCCAGGAAAAACTACCTGATGAGATTGTAACAAGAAAGAAAATAGGTTTTCCAGTCCCACTACAAACATGGTTCGGCTCCGGAGCTATTGACATCGCAGAAGAAAAGATACTCAACGGGAAATTGGTGCAGTCAGGATTATTCAGATCTGAGGGAATAAAAAATATTATTGATCAGGAAAGGAAATCAGGATCAGTTTCGATGCTAATATGGATGCTTATGAACTTAGAGATATTCATTGATTCTCACCCCGAATTAAAGATCCCTACTTGAGCTCAATCCTAGAAATGATAGATTTCGATATTCTCCTACATGAATCTCCACGAGCCATTCCAATCATTTCTCGAACCTTCATTCTCTTGTCAACATCATAATCGGACTTCTTGATGCTTTTCTCTAAACTCTCGAGTAACTCCTCCTTTGTCAATGCGATTTGACCAGCAGCAATATCTTCGAACTCTTCTATAAAGCCGATTTCCTCACCATATTCTTGAAAATCATAAATTGAAAATATAATAGGTTTATCTAGAATCAACCAGTCAAAATAGGTGGAGGAATAGTCAGTAACCAGAATGTCCGAAGTTCTGAAGAGTTCTGAAATATCCGGAACCTGATCCACAGTAATGTATTCGATTCTGTCTGAGGTACATTTTCCAGTCGACGAAATTGGATGTGGGCGTATAATAAGCCTCGATTTCATCTTCTCAAGAAAATAATGAATTTCCCCCTCGGAAAAATCTGGATGCAATATTGGCAGAAAACCAGTTTCCCCTCCATGAATCGCCTCTCTGTGTGTTGGTGCATAAAGAATTACTACTTCTTCCCCATCTCCCTTTTTCTCTTGAATAAAATCGAATAGACAATCATTTCGTGGATATCCCGAAACTTCAATATTCATCCCTTCAATCAAGAAAGCCCTCTTCATTATTTCTGCTTCATAATTGGATGATGCATAGAAAAAATCTACTCTTCTGTTCCATCTTGACCAATGGCTAATGATCCTACTAGCCGCTAATCCCCTATTTTCGTCTACCATTTTCCCTATTTTTCTAAGTGGTACCCCGTGCCATAAATAATTTATTTCCTTATTATTTGTGTATGGCATCAGGCACATATCAAGAAAACTATGAGAAATTACAATTCTCTTGGCCCTTAAGTATGTCATAGCCGCCTTTAGAGAAGGGGATTTTACTGCATGCCCGGGGTATTGCTCATTTATTTCCTCGACAACCTGTTTACTCCTGGAGAACCAAATAGGCCTAACCGCATCTTCTTTTTTTATCATGTGTATGAATAATGACTTTGAGTTATCTGAGAAATGCTTCCCGTGATTTGATCCAAACAGTATCAAATCGGGACTTTTTGGTATTAACCAATCAAGAATGTTGAACAACAATGACAAAGGCCCAAAAAATACCCAGTCTGTAATCAACCCTCCGAACCGACTCATTCCACTACTATGCAAAACCAGTATAACAAGGCTATTCACAAATTATCAATTTTCGTCTCTGGAGTTACATCATGTCGGAGGAAAATTTTAGCAAATTGCCATTTCGGGTTTCACTACTTGGCGATACCGCACTCCTTTCCTTTGCAGAAGCAATTGCAATTGCAGTTGGTTTAGTATCTCAGGTTATTCTGACAAGGGGCCTGTCTGCTGAGGAATTCGGAACTTGGATAGTCATTTTCGATGTCGGACTCACATTATTTCTGCTAGCCGACCCGGGCCTTTCAACAGTAATCGGTAGGGAACTTCCATCGAATCCCCAACTTTCATCTCCGTTTCTATTTTCAATTATGAAATTACAAATTTCGCTTATTTTTATCACAATGTTGTTTGCTGTAGCTTTCTTTCAACTCTTTACAAATCCATTTGATTTCCCCATCATCCCCCTTACTTTGTTATTCATGGGGGCTATGTCCTTTGCCTCATCACTAGTTTACAAAGCGTTCCTACGTTCACTAGGCAAGGCCAATTGGGAAGCCACAATGCGTGTAATCGATAGAATTCTACTGGCAGGCGGGTATCTTTTTGTCTATGAGGCAAATGGAGAATTAGTTGAATATTGCCTAGTTCTCTGTTTCGTTCCGATTATGACTACTCTTTCGCTATCCATTTTATGCATAAAACTCGCTAGCTCCCTTTCTAAAAATCTGGAAAGCGTCAACGATTCCTCGTTCACCTCACTTTCTTTACTTAGAAGGTCTCTACCCTATTTTGCTTTCATTGGGATGCTACAAGTACTCGATCGCTTAGACAAACTACTCCTCTATATCCACAGGCCCTCTGAGCATATTGCTACATATGGTATATCTTTACTTGTCTTTTTCACTGGAATGGCAGTAAATCGGATTATCCGCAATATAATGCTACCCTGGTTCACCGAAACAAAAAATCTCCCACCTGCCTCGATAATTGCACGTTTCAAAGTCGCATTCATGTTTGTTGCACTACTTGTCCCAATAGGGATAATAGTGGCACAGTTGGTTATGATGACAATCCCCTTGGTCGTTTTCCCAGAAGAATTTGTCACCCCCAATCACGGATATTTTTCTTCAGAATCAATCTTTAGGATTCTGTTGGTAACATGGTCAATAAATATGCTATGTTCACCTTCTTGGGAATCAATTAGGGCATTTTCATCCCCATCAAAACTTAACATCGTAACATTTTCTGGATTGGTTGTTGCTCTATTATTCGGACTCTTTTCGGTAAGCAGATGGGGGGTTTACGGAGCTGCAATGATGACTACTACTGCACCAATCACATTCTTGATATCTTCGCACATAATGATGCCCGAAGTATTGAGAAGGGAGTTAGATAAAGATTATTTCCAAACATTAGTGATAATGACGTTAATTTCCTTCAGCCCCCTAATCTTCTTTTTAGAGATAATCTCTCCACTTTCTGGTTTCTTAATTCTTTTGATATTGGCATTACCCAGCTCATTATTGATTTACGATTATTGGAATCGCTCTAAGGATACAATATTGCCTTATATCAGCTCATCTAGATAAGAAAATTATTCAGTCATTTCTAATCTTTTCTAGATCGCTTTCAATCATCATGGCAACTAACTCATCAAACGTAACTCTTGGTTTCCATCCTAGTTCTCTTTCTGCCTTGGATGGGTCTCCAACCAATAGCTCAACTTCAGCCGGTCGATAAAAATCAGGATTTGTCTTAACCCTAATTATTCCATTTTGATCTCTTGCAAAGGTTTCACTCCCCTCGCCCCCCCACTCAAGGTTCATTCCAACGTGGCCAAAAGCTGAATTGATGAAGTCCTTAACAGACTTATCCACTCCAGTGGCAATAACATAGTCCTCCGGTGTTTCGTTCTGCAACATCTTCCACATCATCTCTACATAATCGCCCGCAAAACCCCAGTCTCTCCTGGCATCAACATTTCCAATATCCATCGATTCCTGCAGTCCTAGGCTAATATTTGCTGCCGAAATAGTTATTTTTCGTGTGACAAATTCAACACCTCTCCTCGGACTCTCGTGATTGAATAATATTCCAGTACAGGCAAATAGGTCATATGACTCCCTGAAATTCTTAGTAATATCATGAGCAAACACCTTTGCACAACCATATGGTGAACGAGGATAGAAAGGAGTCAATTCATCCTGAGGAACTTCTCTGACCTTTCCAAATTGCTCACTAGATCCGGCCTGATAAAATCTGCAATCTGGAGCGTGTTCTCTAATTGCCTCCAGGCACCTTAGCGCACCCAAACCAGAGATGTCAGCAGTATAAGTGGGCGACCGCCAAGATTCTGGAACAAAGGACTGCGCGGCTAAATTGTATAATTCATCAGGAACAATATCTTTCACACACTGATCAAGAGATACTTGATCTCCGAGATTTCCACTCACAATGTGGAAATTTTTCTCGCCAGTCAGATGATTAATCAGGCTCATACTTTGAATGGGTTGACTAGTCCTTCTTACAACGCCAAAAACTTCGTAATCTTTTTGCAGAAGAAATTCTGCAAGGTATGATCCATCTTGTCCAGTTACCCCAGTTATGATCGCCCTCTTCTTCATGGCCTTTCGCTAGCAGAATCACTATTGAATTATCCGGAAGAGAGTATTTCGGAATAATTCTCAATATATTTGTCAATTAGGTAATCCCAACCAAATCTCTCCGTTTTAGGTCGAAAGTCAATACTTTCCATCATTCTGACCGCCTCAATAGAATCTACTATTTCTCCAACTTCTGAATTATTTACCAGTAAAACTCCTTCTTCTAGTACTGATGCAATCTCACTATGCGAAGGTATGTCGCTAGCTATTGTCCAAACTCTGGATCTAGCTGCCTCAATGATAACAATCCCAAAAGATTCGTAGTCGCTTAAAGTTAGCAAACACATTGACTCTGCTAACTTTCTGTTTTTTTCCATTTCACTTAAGAATCCGTGAAACTTCACTCTCTCAGTGACTCCTCTTAGACGTACCAAATCCTTCAGAGAATCAATCTCAGGTCCAGAGCCAATTATGTCCATGTACAAATCATCTATCTTTGAAACCGCCTCTATCCCCACATCAAAATTCTTGTATTTTTCCAATCTACCGACCATTATCACATTACTACGCTTCATATCTGGAATTTCACTATCATCTATTTCTGTACCAACATGAATTACACTGCAATTGGCAGGTTCAAAGTCCAATAATAGGAGTCTTTTCTCAGCCTCAGAAATACAAATTACCAAGTCAGATCCATTTACCATCCTCCTTGCAATTATTCTATATGGCGCCAGTAATAAATTCCTAAACCAACTATGGCTATTCCTATGATAATATGTGGATAGGACAAATTTCGAATCCTTCTTGTTGAAGAAAGCATTTATTGCTGGAAAAGCATGGTATCCATGTGCATGAATGATATCAAAATCACTTGCTAATTTCTTAACCCTCTTACCAAGTTTTGTAGAAAACCAATATGCATTTCCCGGAGAGAATGCAAACACCCTCTCGACCATTGTACCATTAAGATTTGAAATTCCAACACCTTTCCTATCTTTTGTAGTTGTTAGCACGTATACCTCGTGCCCTCTTTTCACTAAACCCTCAGCCACATTAAGGACAACATTCTCTATTCCCCCGATATCAGGGGGGAATCTAGGGGTGACCATTAGAATCTTCATTCAAAACCTCCATTAGTCAACTCTATCAGAATCTTTTTCCATTGCCGAAATAGCATCTCTGACTGATGTAACTTGACTCCACTTGTGCATACTTCTGCCTCTGATTAGTTGAACCTGGGCACCTAGAATTATCGCATTATAATTAGCGAAAGTAGCAATAATCCTCATAATTTTGCTCGGGAAACCAAAAACTCCTAGGATGTAAAAACCTGCGATTATCGAACTAAATACAATTGTAGCATCCCCAAGAAACCAATCTCCAACAGACCATTTCCCAAGAAAAAGACTAGTAGCATTAAGTAAACCAGCCAAAATTCCTACTAAGAATACCCAAGGAAGAATTACGTGCATTACTCCCTGCGCTCCCAGAATGTCCCCCCATTTGCCATACTTTGGTCTAAACCAAATTGAAATATTCTTCCAGAACATCCTAACTAGGCCCTGGGCACGTCTTACCTTTTGCGAAACGAAAGAGTCATTGGTCGATGGGGCCTCAAAAAAGATAATCTCTGGATCCTGAATTGAACGAAAACCCGAGTTTCTTATGTTTACTGCCAATTCAGAATCATCTGAAATGGACTCCTCGTCCAAGTAAGGCTCCTCAAGAATATTCGATCTAAATGCGGCTATAGAACCCTCAAATATTGGCGTGGAATCAGCTACACTCTCCCCTTTCCTCATCATATCGTGAAAACCTCTGTAGGCCACTTCTTGACCAATCTGAGAACCTCCATTGTTAGTCAGCATTACCGATCTACCACATACTGCCCCTATCTCGGGAATTTCGAACCATGAAACAATTTTTTCTAGGGCCCCCTCCCCTAGTCTAGCATCAATATCACTCATAGCAATAATATCCACATCATTGACGAGTTCACCTATTGCTCTAATTAAAGCTGAAGCCTTGCCCCTCCTCTCTTCTTCAACAATTATTGTCACTTCCCTCCCTAGTGAATTATTATTATCTAGCCACTTTTCGGTTTCCGCTACCGTATTATCCGTTGAAGCTGAGTCTATTACTAGAATTTTCATTTTATCTTGCGGAAAATCTTGTTTGGCGATATCATCCAATTTTCCAGCAATTAGTAATTCTTCATTCCAGCAAGGGAGGATAAGGCCAAGACGTGGATTGATTTTAGGTTTAGCAGGCCTATTTAGCGAAAATTTGCTAATCCATCTTCGTACTATAATCCAATGTACAAGGAACGGCGAGGCCACAAAAATAATACTGGCCCATTGAATATATATCGCAGTAGTAAGCAATTATTCACACCTTTAATTGAGACATTATTTCGAGAAGACTTGTCAAATTCTTCTTAGAACCAGTACCTATTACAACCGATTTTATTGCCGGGAATTCAAATGCCCGGCGAATTTCCTCTCTCGGCTCTAGTATGCCGCCCCCTAATAGCGACATCCCGAGAACATTTATTTCCGTTTTTGAGAAAATTTCTCTTTCAACCATCATCCTGTCGGGGCCCATTTGTATTCCAGCTGAGTTTACAGATGTCATAAACCAAACATCATCCCCCACACACTCGATGATTTCAGGTATTAGTTGAGGATTTAATGTAACAAAACCAGGAGTCATCCCATTCATCCTAATCGCCTTGGAAAAAGATTCAATCCCACTCCTGCTATCCCATCCAAGCATTAGATCCGTGACTACATTATGTAGAAAGCAAACACCGCCAAATGATTTTGCTGGGTAATCAGAAAGGTATTTTGTAACCGCTAAGTGCGCACCCAATTGAGAGATACTGAATTTTGGTAGTCCACGGATTGACCTAACAATACTCTTAACCAATGGGCCTGTAGAGGATGCCATCTCTCTAACAACTCCAGATAGTCCAGAACTAGAGGCTTTGTCTACTACTGCTTGAGCATATGGGATCATTGGAAAAACCTCGATCTTTGATTCTGCATGCAGAAAATTTGCCGCCTCAATTGCTACCGGATGGTTGTCTAGGACTACTCCACTAACCCCTGCGTCGATTACAAATCTTAGGAAATCAATATCCGAATCAGATAAGTTTGGCTTAAGTTGGTCCTTTTTCCTATCGGTGTGGTGTACGCCAATTAAGGCATTGTGACCAAGAATAAATTTTGGCATCTCCATCATTTCAACCCATTATATTTTCAATTGTAGAGTCGACTAGTAAGCCAGACTGAAAGTCGGCAGCCGGGCGTGATTCTCCTGAAACAAAACTTTCTGAGATGTGCTGCATTTGGAAAGAATACTCATGATCGGCAATTTCAAAATATGGATTTTCACCCATTCTCCGGTGGAAAACGTAACTCTCTAATCCATTCATCCACACCTTATCAGAATCAAATTGGTATTCACTCCCGTCATCCATTTCAATTTGCCCAGTAGTCTCTACCTTCCTCACATCCATACTCCCCCAATCAGCTAATAAATCGCATTTTACTTCCTTGCAAAGCATTTTGATCGCGATCGCTTTCCACCCTACAGTTTCCACATCTTTGACAGCAATGTCGCTATAATTCGAAACTTCGGTTAGGAAGAAACTCATATCAACTATGTGAGGTAATAAATCCCATGCAACACCACCTCTTACTGAGCCTAGTAAACTATCTTCAATCTGGGAGAATTGTGGGGAAAGAATGGAGATATGGATACTCCTTACTCCGACACCACCTCTTTTTTTTTCCTCAATCTGCCTCCTTAAATACAAAAATACAGGACTAAATCTAAGTTGAAATCCAACTTGATTATACAATCTATTTTGCTCAGCAATTTCGGCTAATGATTGAGATTTATTATTATCCATAGTCAAAGGTTTCTCCACAAAAACCCCCCAACCATTTATGAGAAATTTCTTAGCTAATTCGAAATGAGAGCTTGGTGGCGTACAGATAATTGCTATTCCTGGAGAATTTAACTTAATGGCGCTATCAACGCTTCTTAATATGGGGGACCTAATCCCTATTCCCTTGGCCACCATCCGACTCTGGGACGAAGGGTCAACTATTCCTACGACTTTGATGCCATCATTTCTATTTGCAAGAGCCCCATGTAGGAGCCCCATTTTCCCTCCTCCGATAATCAAGCACGATATGGGTTGCTTAACCATCATAACCATCTTGTTTCATTCTACCTAGTAAATCTCTTTTTCAAAATCATAAGAAATATTCTCGGCCCATCTTTGTACCACTTGAGATTTGACTGCCCCTCTCGATGGTCATAATCAATTACAATCTCCTTCGTCTTCATCCCTTTCTTCGAAACCGAAGCAAAAAGATCTGCTTCAAGATTAAACCCTACTGCAGTTAGTGTTATCGCTTTGAGCGATCCAATTTTGAATCCCCAGTAACCCGTACAAAGATCAGTCGTCCGTCTAAAATAGACTATGCTAGCTAGTAAGCTGAGCAAAACATTCCCAAGTCTGTTCGTCCTGGTCATGGCCCCACTTTCCATTTTTCCTCTCAATCTGCTACCCCAGACGACATCGTTTTCTTTCAGTTCTGTCAAGAATCTTGAGATATCTTCTGGATGGTACGTTGCATCAGCATCCAACATTATTAGCAAATCATTATCGCTTATTTTTTTACTGAAAATTACTTCTAATGCCTGCCTAACACCCGTTCCCTTGCCACTTTCACCCTCTTGATGTATCAACTCTGCACCTTTGGCTTCGGCAATGGCGCAAGTAGAGTCAGTACTGAAACCGTCAACTACAATTATTCTGACTTTGTAACCGATGTCTTCTATCAACTTCACTGGAATTCTTTCAATGACTTCTCCAAGCCCCTCTTCTTCATTTCTGGTAGGCAGTAAAACAAACAATTGAGCCAAAGTTATACACCACTAATTGTATGTTAGCGCCCTGACAATCAGTTTAGAATCTATTGGATTGGATGGCTGCCGCAATAGTTATCTTTGTCCAAAAAATCTAATTCCTAGGATACAAACTTTGAAACCGTTCTATTATAGCCGGATTACATGGAACAACTAAATGACTACTTTTTGGAGAACGAAGGGTTTGCAATAGCAGACATCTCGCTAGCTGATTTCGGCAGAAAGGAGATTGAGATCGCAGAGCATGAAATGCCCGGCCTGATGTCGATCAGAGAGAAGTACTCATCTGAAAAACCCTTGAGTGGAGTTCGGATTTCTGGTTCGCTGCATATGACTATACAGACAGCAGTACTCATTGAGACGCTTGTTGATCTCGGTGCATCAGTAAGATGGGCTAGTTGCAATATCTTCTCAACCCAGGATCATGCAGCGGCAGCGATTGCCAAATCTGGAGTACCTGTTTTTGCATGGAAGGGAATGTCACTGGAAGAATACTGGGACTGTACTTTTCTCGCTTTAAGCCACCAGGATGGTGATGGCCCTCAGTTGATTGTTGATGATGGGGGGGATGCAACTCTGTTGATCCACAAGGGATTCGAACTTGAGAATGGGAGTGATTGGGTAGACACGGCTTCAGAAAACCTCGAAGAGCAGTGTATCAAGGATCTGCTCAAGAAAACCCATTCTGAAAATCCCCAATTCTGGACACGGGTTGTAGATGGCTGCAAAGGCGTCTCCGAAGAGACTACCACGGGGGTCCATCGTCTTCAACAGATGGTTGCATCAGACTCCTTGCTTTTCCCTGCAATAAACGTAAATGATTCTGTGACCAAGTCAAAATTCGATAATTTGTACGGTTGTAGGGAGTCACTAGTCGATGGTATCAAGAGGGCTACTGATGTAATGATTGCAGGGAAGACAGCTGTAGTTTGCGGCTATGGAGACGTTGGCAAGGGTTCGGCTCAAGCCTTGAAGTCTCAGGGAGCTAAGGTAATTGTGACAGAGATTGATCCAATTTGTGCGCTCCAAGCATCCATGGAAGGTTTCAATGTCCTAACTCTGGAGGATACCCTTGGATTGGCCGATATTTACGTAACAGCAACAGGTAACCGGGACGTAATCACCTTGGAACACATGGAAGCGATGAAGGATCAAGCTATAGTGTGCAATATCGGGCACTTTGACAACGAAATCCAAGTCGATCGACTCGACGCTAGCTCAGCAATTCATACAAATATCAAGCCCCAGGTTGACAAGTACTCATTTGGCTCAGGAAATAGCATCTTCCTGTTGGCATCAGGTAGGCTTGTGAATCTGGGATGCGCTACTGGCCATCCCAGTTTTGTAATGTCAAATAGCTTCGCCAATCAGACCCTAGCACAGATAGACCTGTGGAGGAACAAGGACGATTACGAGAACAAGGTGTATACTTTGCCAAAACATCTCGATGAGGAGGTAGCACGCCTCCATCTTTCAAAAATCGGTGCAAAGCTGACCGTTCTTAGCTCAGAACAGGCCGATTACATCAATGTACCAATGGATGGGCCATTCAAGAAAGAAGAATATCGGTATTAATTTCTCACCATCAGATTGAGTATCTTCAAGAGCCCTCTTAGTGTAACTTCACTGATCCCTGAGACTGAACACACCTCGCTCTGAGTCCTCGGGCTAGTACTTTTTTGAGAAACATAGTATAGGACCACGCCTGCAATCCCAGATGGCTTCTTCCCCTGCCAAGATAAGTCTCCCCTGACCTCATCCCATAGGTCTCTGGCATCTCCTAGAACGATTGGCGGGAGGCCCAACTCCGAATGAAATCTTTCGAAGTATTCCTCTGGGCCTGTGATATGGTGCGTTCCCAGATTCCTTGCGACTAGCCTAATGGTCCTCTTCAACTCCTTAACCTCAACATCGGAAACCATGTCGAAAGAATCGCCGACATCCTCAATCTTCCTTGGAATTTTCGCCTCTCTAGCAGCGATGTAGACGCAGGCGGCAGTGACTCCCCTGATGCTCCTGCCAGTGACCAAACCTCTTTCCACCGAGTGCCTGTATAGGGCCGCTGCCTCCTGTTCTATCTGGGGGGGGAGGTCTCCACGATCCCTGATGAATTGCATTGCAACGGACAGATTCCTGCTCCGGCTATCTCTTGTCTTGCTCCGCTGATCGATCCTCTGCCTCCTTCTCCAGTCCCTCAGAGCCTTGCCCGAGAGTCCGTGCTTCCTTGCCCCTCCAGAAGTCAAGTCAGACCTGCGAATCTCGGTCGACAGGCCCTTGTCGGAAAGAGTAAGGGTGGATGGAGCACCTACTCGGCTCCGATCATCCCCATTTGAGTGATTCACCCACTCTGCGCCTGGATCAATCATGTTCTCTGCAGCTACATAGCCACAAT
>MDTG01288454.1_pt1 | contig 13859 bp, 15 predicted proteins | sample 811421 | NCBI WGS metagenome assembly MDTG01 (sample SAMN05326645, study PRJNA326480) | marine metagenome | isolation source: seawater | place: Pacific Ocean: South East | collected 2011 | reverse complement strand
TTAAATAAAATTTATGATATTATAGAACCAAAGAAATTTTTATTTAAAGAAAATCCAAAAAAAAAATTTGTTAATAAAATTTATAATAATCTCAGAAAATGTAAAAATTTTTATTATGATAGAATAATAAGCTGTGCAGTTTTAGAGCATCACACTAATTTGCCAGAATTTTTATACCTAAGCTCACTTAAAATGAAAAAAAAAGGCTATCAGTCGCACAGCATTCCATGTGAAGGTTATCCAACCTGGAATTTAACTTGGTATCTCATAAGTGGTATATTTTTTCAAATAAAATATAGATATTCGTTTAAATATATAATGAAACATGAACATGTGAACAATTTAGATGAAATCTTAAAGTTGATAAATTTTTTTTATAAAAAAACTAAGATTAAATATTCTTATCCATTTTTTAATAAGTATTTAGCTTTTTATGCTAATATAGAATTTAGTGAGCCCAATAAAAAAAATATCAAAAAATACCTCAAACTTATGAATAAAAAAAATAAGAAAAAATGAGATTTGATATTTCATTTATTGTCCCGTGTTATAATTGTGAAAAACAAATTATTTCAAATATTAACAGGCTTGTTAATATAATCGAAAATCAAAATTTAAATTATGAAATAATCACTATTGATGATGGAAGTTACGACAAAACATTTAAAAAACTAATTTTATTAAAAAAAAAATTTAATTGTGTTAAAGTTTTAAGAAATAAAAAAAATATTGGAAAATCATTCTCTTTAATATCAGGAATAAAAAAAAGTAAATATAAACATTTAATAATTATAGATTGTGATTTACCGTATCTTAATTCATTAAAAGAAATTATAGAGGGTTTAAAAAAAAATAATGATTTAGTAATAATAAATAGAAAAATCAAAGGAAGTAGAATGGTAGGCTTTAATCTAATGCCTTATCAAATATTAAGGCATATTATTGGATCAATTATAGCATATTTAAATATAAAAATTTTAAAGATAGGTGTACATGGCGGTGATACACAAGCAGGTTTAAAAGGGTTTAAAAAATTTAAAAACTTTGACAAAATTAATTTTATCTCTAAAAAATTTTTTTTTGATTTAGAGTTGGTTCATTTATACAGCAAAAGAAAACTTAAAATTTTATCTATTAAAACTAAATATTCAATTTCCACTTCCTCAGCAATATCACTATTTGACTTTTCAAAAAACTTTTCAATTTTAACCGAGTATGTCAAAGTTATTAAAAAATATTCAAAAAAAAATTAATATTTTGTTATTCTAATCTTTATTCTTTTGAACTAGATTTTTATAAAAACTTACATACTCGTGAGCAATTTTTTTTTTCATTAAATTTTTCCTCTGCAATTTCCCTGCCTTTTTTGCAAATCTTGTTATAATTTTCTTCCTCAAAACACCATTTAATACCTTTTAAAAAATCTGAAACATCACTATTTTTGGCAATATAACCATTTTGTTTATGTGATATGGTGTCTTCAAATCCAGTTTTGTCAAACGCTACTGTTGGAACCGAACAACATGCAGCTTCTTGCGCCACAATTCCAAAAGATTCAATTTTACTAGGCGCTAAAAGTAAATCTGCCGCTGAATAAATTTCTATTAAATTCTTAATTTTATTATTAATTATATCTATAAACTTAAAATCAATATTTAAATTATTGAACAATTCTCTATTTTTTCTTCCTAAAATTATTAGAAAAAAATTTTTAAAATATTTGTCACTAATAACATTTTTTAAAAAATCAAATCCTTTGATAGGTTTATCAATTCTTTCGGAAATAAATAAAAGTATTTTTTTATCTACTGGTAATTTTAATTTTACTCTTGATATTGTTTTGTCTTTTTTTTTCCACTCCATTGAATTAATTGGATAATGAATTATTGTTGAATTGGATCTTTTAAATAATAGACTTTTTTTCAGATTGTTTTCCTGCCATTTACTTGTTGCTACAAAATTTAAATTAAAAGATAAATATTTTTTTTTTTGAAGCCATACTAATTTATCAAAATCGAATGTAAAATTTTTATTTCTTCTAGAACCATTATATTTTGAATATCCATTTATATATCTTTCGTTAAAACTATAGTGTTCTGATCCACAGTAAGGCCACATATCATGAAGTGTCCAAACTATTGGTTTTCCTATTTTAGAAATTTCTTTAAAGTTTATAAAATTATTTCCAATCCAATGAAGATTAACTATATCAGGATTTAATTTTTTAATTAGTTTTAACTTAAAAGTCGGTAAAATATTATAAGACTTACTAATTTTCTGGCTATTTACATTTGCATTAAATTTATGAAGTTTTCTTTGACAAAACATATTAAGTTTATCTAAAAATATTTCTATCTTACTTCCAGATGTAAATACCTTTTCAGAATCGCTTTGCTTATTTTGAACATACATAAGAGAATCGACATTAGCTTTTAGCAAGGACTTATGTATTCTATTTGTAGCGATTGCCGCTCCACCAGAGTTTTCATGGTAGCTCAAGTGTAAAATTCTCATATTTTATAATTTGCAATACAACTTTTTTTTTTATATCAATTTTATGAGTTTACGTGAAATTAAAATAAATAGAAACGTTAAAAATTTATGAAAAATGATTTTGCAAATAAGATAAATAATTTTATGATTAATGATATTAAAAATATTACAAAGCCAGTAATTTTGGAATTTGGTGTTAGAAAAGGTATATCTACTCAAGAGTTTATCAAAATTTGTGAAAAAAATGATGGTCATTTGTATTCAATAGATATTGATGATTGTTCAAGCATTTCAAATAGTAGCAGGTGGACATTTATCCAATCTAGAGACGATGATTTTGAAACGTTAGAAACTAAACTACCAAATGAATTTGATTTAATTTTTTTAGACTCTTTTCATAATGCTGATCATATAAGTAAAATCTTTTATTATTATTTTAAAAAATTAAAAAAAAATGGATTATTTTTCTTTGATGATATTTCATGGTTGCCTTACTTAAAAAATACGGATAGAGAAAATTTTAATTGTGAAATTAATAATCTCGAAACTTTTGAAAAGATATTAGATATACTTTTTACCAATCAAGATAAATTAAGCTTATTTTTTTCTTTTGAGGGTTCGGGTATGGCTAAAATTGTTAAATTAAAAGAAGATGGATTACAAAAATCAAAAAAAATTAAAACCAGAAAATATTCATTTAAAAATTTTTTAAGACGTTTTTATCAAAATATAATTAAATAAATTGCTATTTATTAATTATTTTTTTAAATTTATTTATATTTACAGATGAGTTTCTTGGAAAACTATCTCCTTTTATCATTGACGGACGCACATTAAATTTAGTTTCTTTAGCAAAATTGTAAATGCTTCTTCTCTTACCACCAATATTTATTATCCCTTTCTCATTGATTAATTTTTTAAATATAGGCACAAAATCATTTATAAATAAAAAACTAGATATTGCATTTTTAAAGGCATATTTATGAATAAATGGTTTTTCTGTGATACAAAGCCTCAAAATTAATGAATTTTTATACATTTGAACCGCACATTCCCCGCCTAGTTTTGACCAAGCATAATTGTTTATTGGTAAAAGAGGATCAATTTCTTTATAATTTCCCTTTGTCCCAGGATATACGTAGTTTGTAGAAAAATATATGAGCTTAATTTTATATTTTTGGCAAATTTTTACAATATTGCATGTGCCTATAATATTTTTATCAATGCTCTCTGTTATATTTTTTTCGTGTAATCTCATTGGTCTTGATAATCCCGCTATGTGAATTAAAATTTTTGGCTTTATTTTTCTAATTTTTTTTTCCATTGAGTCCATCTTTAATATATTAAAATCTTTCTTAGACATATAAAAAATGTTTTTCCCGTAATATACTTTTCTAAGCGATTTACAAAATTTACTACTTGAACCTGTAATCAATATTTTTTTCATAAATGTTTATTATTTAGTTTATTTTGAAAAAACTTTTGTATTTTTTTTATAACTATTTTTATTTCTTTTGATGAGTGTTCTTCTGATATTGGTAAACTAAGTATTTTTTTTCCAAGATTTTTTGCATTATTTATTTTTTGATTTCCAAAAAATTTTAATTCATTAAGCATATAAGGATAATGTATCATTGTTTGAATTTTATTTTTCTTTAAATATTTTAATAATTTATCTCTTTTGTTGGTTCTAATTACAAACTGATGAAAGGAATGAGTGTTTTTTTTATTTAATTTGAACAAACTTAATCCTTTAAGATCTTTAAGTCCTTTAAAATATAACTCAGACAAATGATTTCTTTTTTTCATAACCTTATTATAATTTTTAAGTTTAATATTTAAAACGGCAGCATTTAAACTATCTAATCTAGAATTTCGACCTGAAAATTTGTGATCGTACTTGTTCATTGCTCCATGATTACGCGCCCTCATACAGTAATTATAAATACTTTTTGAGTTAGTTACTATCGCTCCAGCGTCACCAAAAGCACCTAGATTTTTTCCAGGAAAAAAACTAAAGGTAGCTACATCACTAAATGATCCAACATGTTTTTTGCCTATTTTTGCTCCATGTGCTTGGGCACAGTCCTCAATAATTTTAATATTTTTTCCTTTGATTATTTCTTTTATTTTATTCATGTTTGACGGTATTCCGTAAAGATGTACAACCATTATACATTTTGTTTTTCTTGATATTTTCTTTTTTAAATCATTGAGGCAAATTGAATAATCATTTAAATCGATATCACAAAAAACAGGTTTACAATTATTCGATACTATTGATTCTGCGCTCGATATCCAAGTATTTACTGGCAAAATAATTTCAGAGTTAGGTTCTAATTTGAGTGACTTAATTGCAATCTCTAGAGCATCAGTACCATTGCCAACTGAAACACAATAATTTGTTTTTACAAAATCTTTAAAATTCTTTTCAAAATTAATTACTTCATCCCCTCCAATAAATTGTGAATTTTTGATTAAAGAATTTATTTTGCTTTTTATTTTACTTTTCTCTTCAATTAATGAATATAAATCAGTGAACTTAATCTTTTTCATTTATCTATAAAGATTTATATTTTTTTTTAAAATCTATAAAATCTTGTAAAAATTTATCCCTTTTTGATAAAATAGGTTTTTTAGTAAACCATTTATTTATAACCCTCTTATCGCTATAACTAATACCACTTTCGTATTTTGTATCTCTATATTTTTCAAGATGATATAAAATTGTACAATTATTACTTAAACATTCATATCCATGGGCATAATGCTTTGGCACAAATAGAATATCCCCCTCATTCAATAGAAATTTTGAAACCTTGCCAAAATTTTCAGAGTTACTTTTCAAGTTCATAACTACATCTAAAATTTTACCTTGTACTACATATATTAATTTAGACTGCTGATTCTTTAATTGAAAATGCAAGCCTCTTATTACATTTTTTTTTGATTTTGCTATTGCTGTAAATTTAATGTCTAAATTTATTATTTTATTTAAATAAATCTCTTGAAAATATCCTCTTTTATCAAAATATTTTTTTTGAATAATTTTAAAGGGCTTATTTTTATTTTTGAAATTTATTTTCATAAATTAATAATTTTAATATATATATAAATTACTACTTAAAACATATTTTTTATTTTTATATAAATGTTAATAAATACATCAATCATTTTTCTTTTAACATCTATTATTACAGTTTCATTTTGTAGAAAATATAATTTTTTGTTAGACAAAAAATCTGAGAAACATAAAAAATATTTATCTAACCATAAAAGTCATTTAATTGGTGGTTTTTTACTATTCTTATCTTTATTTTATTTTTTTCTGTTTATAGAAATAGATTTTTTTTTGTTATCATTTCTTTTTATCATTTTTATTATTGGCCTATTTTCTGATTTGAAGAAAATAAATAGTGTCTATTTAAGATTCTTTTTTCAAATATTCTCAATAATATGCTTCGTAAATTTATTAGATATTGAAATTAATAATACTAAAATTTTAATTATAGATTCTTTATTAAAATATCATTTATTTAATGTTTTTTTTGTTACATTTTGTCTTACGGTTTTAATTAATGGAACAAATTTTATTGATGGAGTCAATGGGGTTACAATTAAATATTTTTTAATTATTTATTTAATAATAAGAATATTTTTTAATGACTTTGTAATTGATCAGCAAATAATAAATTTTGCTATTTCTATATTATCAATTTTGCTTGTATTTAATCTTTTAGGTTTTTTATATTTAGGTGACTCTGGATCTTATTTAATTTCAATCTTTACAGGTATTTTTCTTATTGACTTTGCAATTAATAATCAAACTGTTTCCCCATATTTCATAATTGTATTACTATGGTATCCTTGTTTTGAGCTTTTATTCTCAATGGTAAGAAGATTTCTCAATAAAAAAAAAACATATAGACCAGATACTAAGCACCTGCATCAAGTTATTTTCATGACTTTTCAAAAAAAATTTAGAATTCAAAATAATTTAATTATACACTTTTTAACTTCTCTTATTATAAACACTTTTAATCTCATCTCATTTATCTTTGCAATCAATTATATTCATAATTCTATAGCTTTAATAATAATTTTATTATTCAATGTTACTTCCTATAGTTATGTTTTTTTTCTATTTAAAAAAAATACGAATTAAATTTTTCTTTTAATTGATTTAAAGCTTAACAATATGAGATAATATATTGATTTAATATAATTAAAACCTTGATAAAAATGAAAAACCTTAAATCCATCAGACATTTTTTGAAAAAAATTTGATGATAAAGAATTTTCTGAGTAATTCCAAACAGTTAAAATTTCAGGATAATTATAAGCGTCAATTCCACTTTTAGTTATTTTTAACCATGCTACATAATCCTCTTTTGTTTTTAAAGGGGGGAAAAAGTTGTTACTGATTATTTTTTTATTAAGTATCACAGTAGATAAACCAATTTTGCAGTCTTTTAATAAATCTTTATAATTTATCCTTTTCTCTGAAAATTTAACCTCAATAATACTATCTTTAAAATTTTTTTTATAATCACAAAATGTAAAATCATATTTATTCTCATTCATAAACTTTAATTGCTTTTCTAATTTTTTTGGGTACCAAAAGTCATCTGCATCAAGAAAAGCAATATAATCACCTGTCGAGTATTCTATACCTATATTTCGAGATACTCCGGCACCTTTATTTTTGTAATTTTTTATTATTTTTATTTTACGATTTTTACCAAACTTTTCATTTATCATATCTAATTCAACTAAGTTCGCATCATCATAAATTAGTATGATTTCAAAATTTTGATAAGTTTGGTCTAACACTGAATTCAGTGTTTTATAAATATGATTTATTTTTTTATAATAAGGTATTATTACACTTACAAATGACATATTTTAATTCAATAATTAGTGGAAAATATAAATATAAATTTAATGATTATCAAATAATTAATAATGTATTACTCATCAGCTAAATTGTTTTTGAATATTTGTGACTCTTTTAACAAAAGAAAGATCGTTAATTTTTTAAAACAAAATAATGGTAATAAAATGTCTGTTTTAGTTGATGTGGGCGCACATTATGGGGAATCGATTAAAATATTTAACAAACATTTTGAAATTAATACAACTTTATCATTTGAGCCAAGCAAAAAAAATTTTCAAATTTTAAAGGAAAAAGTTAAAAATTTTAAAAAAGTAAAAATTTTTAATATTGCCATTGGTGAGATTTCGGGAGAGGTTGATTTTAAGCAGCACTTTGACTCCGAATCTTCGACAGTCGTGCGAATAAATGAAAATTCAAACTATTTCAAAAAAAAAAAAAAATATTTGAATTTTTTTTCAAAAAATAAAAAAAATTATTCTGTTATAAAAGTAAAAATAGATAGATTAGACAATATTTTGAAAAATTTGAAATTATCAAGAATTGATATTCTTAAAATAGACACTGAGGGATATGATTTTTCAGTAATTAAGGGTTTGGGAGAGATGATAAAAAATGTAAAATTTATATATTTTGAACATCATTTTCACAATATGCTTGAAAAAAAATACACTTTTTATGATGTAGATACTTTTATGAAAAAAAATAACTTTAAAAAAGTATTTAAAACAAAAATGTTTTTTAGAAAAACATTTGAGTATATATATAAAAACAACCTTGAATTATGACAGAATTAACTTTAATTATTCCAGCTAAAAAGGAAGCTGAATCATTACCTATATTTTTAAAAGAAATTGAAAGTCTCCATGTAAAAAAAATAATAGTTTTAGAAAAAAATGATATTGAAACCAAGGAGTCAATACGTCAATTTGAAAATATTCAAATAATTGAGCAAATAAATAAAGGCTATGGAAATGCACTAATTGAGGGCATTAATAGTGTTAATACAGAGTATTGTTGTATAATTAATGCCGATGGTTCCATGGATCCAAAATATTTAAACCAAATGTTACATGAGTGTAAGAATAAAGATTTAGTTTTTGGCTCTAGATATTTAAAACCAGGTGGTGGAAGTAACGATGATGATTTTGTTACTTTTATTGGAAATTTTTTTTTTACAAGTATAGGAAATTTATTATTTAGACTAAATATTTCAGATATTTTATACACTTACATTCTAGGAAAGACTATCTCCTTTAAAAAATTAAATCTTAATAATGCTGATTTTAGAATCTGTGTAGAATTACCTATTAAAGCAAAAATCTATAAATTGACTTATATTTGCCTTCCATCATTTGAAAGAGAAAGAATTGGAGGAAAAAAGAAAGTAAACCCTCTAAAAGATGGATTGCTAATATTATCTGAAATTGTTAAGTTTTTTTTTAAAAGTAAAAACAAAGTTTAAAATTTATGAAAAAAAAAGCATTAATTTTTGGGGTTACGGGTCAAGATGGATCTTATCTTGCTGAGTTTTTACTTAAAAAAAATTATATTGTTCATGGAGTTAAAAGAAGATCATCATCAATAAACACTGGTAGGATTAATCATATTTATCAAGATCCTCACATAAAAAAACGAACATTCATCTTACATTATGGAGATATTACAGACTCCTTGTCCGTAACTAGACTTATTAATCAAATTAAACCTAATGAGATTTATAATTTAGCCGCACAATCGCATGTTCAAGTTTCATTTGAGTCACCGGAATATACTGCTAACGCGGATGCACTAGGGGCTTTAAGAATACTTGAGGCAATTAAGTTTAATGGATTAGAAAAAAAAACTAAATTTTATCAAGCGGGCACTTCTGAGCTTTATGGTTTAAACGAAAAAATTCCTCAAAATGAAAAAACCTTTTTTCACCCTGCCAGTCCATATGGCGTAGCAAAGCTTTATGCACACTGGATTACTATAAATTATAGAGAAGCATATGGAATTTTCGCATGTAATGGAATTCTATTTAATCATGAAAGTCCAAGAAGAGGGGAAACTTTTGTAACACAGAAAATTGTACAAGCCCTTTGTAAAATTAAAAAAAAGAAACAGAAAACTTTATATATAGGAAATCTTTATTCAAAACGTGATTGGGGACACGCAAAAGATTATGTAAATGCTATGTGGCTGATGATGCAAAAAAAGAGAGCTGAGGATTTTGTTATCGCGACGGGCCAACAGACCTCGGTTAAAAATTTTATTAATTTAGTCTCGAAAAGTTTAGGCATAAAATTATTCTGGAGAGGCAAAGGAATTAATGAAAAAGCATTCAATTCTGAGGGAGAGTTAATCGTTGCCTCTGACAAAGTTTATTATAGACCTCTTGAAGTAAACAATCTTCTTGGAGACGCAAAAAAAGCAAGAAAAAAATTAAATTGGAAGCCAAAATATAAACTTAAAGATTTAATAAAAGATATGATCCATGAAGAACTTAAAAAGTTTAAATGAAAATTAACAAAAAAAGTAAAATTTTTATTGCTGGACATAAAGGGATGGTTGGTTCAGCAATTTATCGCAAATTGTTAAAAGAAGGATATAAAAAAATTATAGTCGTTGATAGAAAAAAATTAGACTTAATAAATCAAAGTAAAACTTTATCTTTTTTAAAAAAAAACAAACCTCATTTTGTAATAATAGCTGCAGCGAAAGTGGGTGGAATTTTAGCAAACTCAAAATTTAAAGATAAATTCATTTACGAAAATTTGCAGATCCAAAATAATATTATTCATGGAAGTTACTTAGCTGGAGTAAAGAATTTATTTTTACTTGGTTCAAGTTGTATCTATCCTAAATTTTGCAAACAACCAATGAAGGAAAAATATCTTTTGACTGGAAAATTGGAAGAAACTAATGATGCATATTCTATTGCAAAAATCGCTGGTCTTAAAATGTGTGAATTTTATAGTAAAATTCACAGAATTAATTTTAAAAGTCTAATGCCCCCTAATTTATATGGGCCAAATGACAATTATGATTTAAAAACCTCGCATTTTTATCCTGCTTTATTTAAAAAAATATATGAAGCAAAAAAAAACAGATTAAAGTTTTTAAAAATTCTTGGAACGGGAAAAGCAAGAAGAGAGCTTATGTTTGTAGATGATTTTGCAGATGCTGTTTTCTTTTTTATGAATAAAAAAATCACCCAGCCCTATTTAAATATAGGAATCGGTAAAGATTATTCGATAAACTGGTACGCAAAATTTTTAATGAGAAAATTTAGTGTTAAATTAAAAATAAAATACGACAAAACAAAACCTGACGGCATGCCTAGAAAATGTTTAGATATCACTGAAGCAAAAAAGTATGGATGGAGACCTTCTAGTGATTTTGACAAAGCATTTAAAATTACTTTGAAATATTTTCAAAAATCATAAATTTCTGTGAATAAATTTCTTCATAAAATTCTTCTGCCTGCTAAAAAAAATTATATCTATCCTTTGCTTGATAATGGACTAAGCAAAAGTGATTTATATCAAGGTATTAAAGTTTTAAGGTCTGGCAGAATTACAATGGATAAAAAAACAATGGAGTTTGAAAAAAAATTTGCAAAAAAACTTCGAATTAAATACGCATTAATGGTAAATTCTGGGTCTTCAGCCAATCTATTAGCAGCCTTTGCCTCGTGCAATCCAAAAAGAAAAAAAAGATTTAAACTAGGAGACAATGCGATTATACAATCATTGTGTTGGCCGACTTCGTTGTGGCCCTTGGTTCAAACTGGATTAAAAATAAAATTTGTAGACATAAACCCCCAAACATTAAATGTAAATGTTGAGGAAATAATTAAGAATGTTGATAACAGAACAAAAGTAATTTTAATTATTAATGTTTTGGGTTTATCAACAAACATGAATTATTTGAGAAAATTTTGCCAAAAAAAAAAAATTATTTTAATTGAAGATAACTGTGAGTCTTTAGGAGCAAAGTATGACAAAACATACTTAGGTAAATTTGGAGATTTTAGCACCTTCTCTTTTTTTTATTCTCATCAAATAACATCGGGTGAAGGTGGAATGATTACATGCAAAAATAAAGAGGATTATGAAATTTTAAAATCATTAAGGTCTCATGGCTGGTCTAGAGACTCAAAAGTTGCAAAAAAATACCCTAGATTAGATCCTCGATATATTTTTATAAATTCAGGTTTCAATTTGAGACCAACAGATATTCAGGCGGCGATAGGATTAAGTCAGTTTAAAAAGCTAGAGAAATTTAAAAAAATTAGGTCTTCAAATAGAGAAAAAATTATAAAATCATTAATTAATCATCCGAGGTGGAAAAATCAATTTAAATTTATTGATATACCTAAACAAGTAAGCCCAAGCTATATGGTATTCCCAATTCTTTTAAATAAAAAATTCAAAAATGTTAAAGAGAAATTTATCAACAAAGTTGAGTCCTTGGGTTTAGAGACAAGACCAATTATAAGCGGTTCGTTCACAAGTCAACCAGCATCAAAGTTATTTAAATTGAACTTAACAAATCAAAAGTTTAAAGGAGCCGAAGAAGTTCAAAAGCTTGGTTTTGTAATTGGTTTGCATACAAATAAAATAACAAAAAGAAAGTTAAAATTTATTACAAAAACTTTGTACTTAATTGATAGGCTTTAAAAATTTTTTAATTAAATAAATTAATATTTTAAAACCATCCGAAAAAGCTTTTACTTTTTTTTTATCAGCTAATCTTTTTCTCTCTATGCATGGATGTGTTGAATATTTAAAACCAAGTTTTTTGGTTTTAAATGGTATTTCTACACACAATGAATAATCATTACATGATAAATTCATATTTTTAAAACATTCAGTCTTACCTATAATATAAGTAAAAAGTAGATCTGAAATTTTTAGCTTCATTAGAAAATTTCCTAAAAAAGTGAAAAAAAAATTTCCAACTCTGGTAATAAAATCATCGTCAAGGCTATATGCATTTTTTTCATATCTTGATCCAAATACTAGATCAAGTTTATGGGTACTAATTTTGTTTATCATTTGAGAAATATATTTTGGATCTGTCGATCCATCTGCATAAAATATACATGAATACTTTGTTTGAGAATTTTTTATACCTTCTATAATAGCATTACCATATCCCTTTTTAGTTTGAAAAATAATTTCGCAATCAAATTTTTTTGCAGCGTTAATAGTTTCTAAATCATTTTTATCTAAAATTATTATTATTTGTACATCAAGATTTAACTCCTTTATTTCTGTAAGAACTAAAGGTAAAGCATTAGGTTCATTTTTTGCAGGAATAATTAAGGTGATGTTTTTCATTATTTATTAACTTATCAATTAAAATTCTTTTATAAAGGTTTAGATTTGTTTAAAGTTTACAAATAAAAAATTTTATGTATAAAAATAATGCCTTAAAAATATAATTTTTTTACAAAATCTTTAAAGCTAGGCTTTTTAAATAATGAAAAGTATTTTAGTAATAACAGGAGGGGCAGGATTTGTAGGATCAAATCTAATTAAGTTCCTAATAAAAAAAACTAGATTTAAAATAATATCTATTGATAACTATAGTTCAGGATCCAAAAGAAATCATATTAAAAGTAAAAGAGTAAAGTATATTAAGGCAGATACAAAAAATATTTCACAGATAATTAAAAATCCAAAAAAAATAAAAGTAATTTTCCACTTTGGAGAATTTGCTAGGATATATCAAAGTTTTTTACAAATGAATAAATGTATTAATTCAAATTCAATCGGCACAAATGCAGTTTTCAATTTTTGTTTAACAAATAAAATTAAACTAGTTTATAGTGCAACTTCAGCTTCTTTAGGTAATAAGGGCAAGGATAAAAATTTATCTCCATACGCTTTTACAAAATCTAAAAATCTTGAATTATTAGAGAACTTAAAAAAATGGTTTAAATTCAATTATGAAATTATTTATTTTTATAATGTTTATGGACCAATGCAGATTTCAAAAGGCAAAATGGCCACAGTAATTGGAATATTTGAGGAAAATTATAAAAAAAATAAACCACTTCCTGTAGTAAAACCTGGAACACAGTCGCGACGTTTTACTCATATTGATGATACTGTTGAGATATGTTACTTAGCGTGGAAAAAAAACTTGTGTAGACATTATAGTATCTCGCATAAAAAGAGTTATACAATTTTAAATGTAGCTAAATTTTTTAAAAGAAAAATAGTTTTTCTGAAAAAAAGAGCAGGCGAGAGATACGCCTCGGCTCTATCTAATATGAACTTATCCAATCGTGTTTATAAGCATTTTGGTAAAAAAGACCTTAAAAATTATATAAATGAATTTATTGAAAATAATTAATTAAATATTAATTGCATTTTGAAATTTTTTTTATATAAATTCTGTGCCTGGTGATTATTGCGAAGGTGTAATACCCGATCCCATTCCGAACTCGGAAGTCAAGCCCTTCTGCGCCGATGGT
>MDTG01083481.1_pt1 | contig 13859 bp, 12 predicted proteins | sample 811421 | NCBI WGS metagenome assembly MDTG01 (sample SAMN05326645, study PRJNA326480) | marine metagenome | isolation source: seawater | place: Pacific Ocean: South East | collected 2011 | reverse complement strand
TTTTATTATCAAAAAAAATACCTTTTTTGTTATATTTATTTAATATTATTTTAGCTATATCTTTCAAATAAATTCCTTTTCCTGATCCAATATTTACTATTCCTGTAAATTTTTTTTTAAGTAATAAATTAATTATTTTTACTATATCCTCCATTGAAATAAAATCTCGATAATGATTTAGGTTTTCTAAATTTAAAACATGTTTCGATTTTTTAATTTTTTTCTTTAAGTCTGGAATTAAATAATTTTTTCTTTGGCTTTTATTCGAAGTACTAAAAATTCTTCCTATACAATAATTCTTTAGGTTCTTTTTAACATAATTTTCAGCAAGTAATTTAGTTTTTCCATAGTATGAATAGGGAATTGTAGAAAAATTTTCTTTAATAGGCTCTTTTGAGGATTTGTAAACATGCGATGTTGAAGCTAAAAAAAACCACTTAACTTTCATATTTTTTGAAATATCAACAATATTTTTTGTACCAATATAATTCACTTCGTATGCTTTTTTTTTATTTTTATTAACTATTTTTGTCGGAACAATGGCCGCTAAATGAAATATTGCATTTAAATTGTTTTTTTTGAACCAATCAAAAATTTTGTTTTTATTTCTTATATCATTTTTATAAAAAAAATATTTATTATTTGACCTATTTTTTTTTACAACTTTACCTAGACTTCCACTATGACCTGTAACGCCTATATTAAGTTTCATTTTTTATTTTTATAAATAAATTTTTTTAAAATATTTTTAATTGAAAATTCTCTAGTCTCAATTTTTTTTCTTTTATTTAATTCATCTCTTTTTTTTTTAATTTTACAAAGACCCGAGGATGTAAAATTAAAATCAATATCGAAATTTTCTTCATTGGATGAATAAATACTTAAAAGCCTCTCAAAAGTTTCTTTATTATTAATTTCGCAATAAAAATTATTCCTATATGAGTTTTTTAAATATGGTAACCAAGAAATATCATCAATGTAAAATTTTCCTCCTATATTTAAAAAATTGTAATAATAATAAAATATTTTTTCAACATGAGTAGCCTCGTGCAGTGAGTCCAAATAGATAACATCAAATTTTGGAGGTAATTTTTTTTTTAAAAATTCAAAATTATCGTCACGTGATTTTATGAAAGTCCAGTTGGGATCGTCAAAAAGATTCGAGTAATCATCTACGTCAATTGAAAATAATTTACCATTATTTCTTTTGCAAATATCTAAAAAAAATTTGGTAGACCTACCCTCCTTCACTCCAAATTCTAAAAAAGAAGGATTTTGAATGTGTTTAATTTGATTAAACATAAATTCATTTATTTTAAGAACATACTCGTCCATATTAAAATTTTGTCTTTGAAGTAAAAAAAGCCATTGTTGTCTTTGCAACTACATTATTTTTCAAAAAATTGTCAGAACTATGAATTCTACATCTGTCCCAATAAATTAGCTTTCCTATCTTCCATTCTATAACCTTATCTATTTCTAAACTCTTGCAATCTTCATAAGGTTGGTGTGTCATATAAGTATCGTAATTTTTTAAATCAAATTCAATATCATTATTAATGTGTTTATCAGTTCTTAGATTATATCTTTTACTGTCAGCTAAATATTTTATATATTTTTTAAAGGCATCATTTACAAAAAAAGATTTATTATCATATAAAGTGTCAATTTCTGTTAAGTCTTTTATGTGATTATAAAAATCTTTAATATTTAAGATATCTACAAATTTTCCAGATTTATCTTTTATTATAAAATCATAATTACTCTCCGTAAATTTAGTAAATAATGCTGATTGATGATACCACTTATTTTTAAAAATTATTGTGTTTGGTGGTTTCGAATTTTTTTCATCTGAATAAATAATCTCTAATGGAATAATAACATTTTTATATATTACATCATTTGGGTTTTTTCCTGTATCTACATGTAGTCTAAGTGGATATCTTGAAGTTATAATGTGTGGTTGAAAATCATTAACATAAAATTCTCCAATTATCTCCTCAATTCTTTTTCTTAATTTTCTTAAATCTTCTGATTGATTAAAATCAAAAAAAATCTTAGTACTTTCCTCTCTTTCCACAGTTTGACTTTTACCAACTGATTTATTTTTTAAATTTCTTAAATATTCGATAATCTCTTCGCATTCATTTATTTTTAGAAAGTTTTCGATTTGATGAATGCCAGTTTCATAATTTTTAATTTTGTTTAAAATTTCAGGTGTAAAATAATTATTCATATATTAATAATTATATATTATTAAGACCAGGTACTTCTAAAATAATCATAATCTTTAAAAACACTTCTTAAGTTATCAGCAACCTTTTTTTCATCACAAAATTTATCAAAGAATACTCTTGCTTCATTTAATTTTTTATCATTAATATTCTTATTATTTATAACTTCATTAAACTTATTTATAAAGGAGTCAACCTGAGTTACATCAATTTCGTTTAAAAAATCACTAATGCTTCTATCGGGTAAATCCTTAGTGTAAAAAATATTTTTTTTGAAAAAAAATGCCTCATACATAGGTATCGTTGAATGTCCAACTAGTGATGGCATTATTACGCCGAAACATTTTAAATAAAGTGAAACTAATTCTAAATCTTCAAGATAGTCAAAAATTTTAATAAAATCATTTAATTGGTTTTCATCAATTATTTTTTTTATAAATTTTAAATTTCCCTTATCGAAACCTGAGAAAACAAAAAATATATTATTAATATTTTTTTTTTTTAAATATAGTGCAATATCGGTAATATACTTATGATTTTTGTGCGCCCAAAATTGAGCTGGATAGATCAAAATATTTTTATTTTCAGGAATTCCTAAATTTTTAAAAACTTTATCATAATCATAATTTATATTTTTTTTATATAAACTGGGCAGTGTAAATACGTAAGGTTGCACTTTTACCTTATTTTCATCAACATTAAAAAACTTTATCAAAAGATTCTTATCTTTCTCCGCTCCAACAAAAATTTTAAATGCCTTTTTAACAGCATTTTCAATAATCTTATCTCTTATCTCGTTATCATGCTTGCCTTTATATTCCGGAAAAAATCCATGAGTCCTGTGTTGCATGGATAACAACATTATAACAAAGTTAATATTTTCAAGTAATATAGAAACTTCATATGGAGAATTAAAAAAAACTAAATCGAAATTATTTGATTTTAAAAATTTTTCAAAACTATTTTTTATTGATAATTTTTTATAAATTTCCCTTAAAAATGAAAATTTAAAAAAAAACTGTTCAAATCTAAATCTTAAGCTTTTTTTAAAAATAATTGATTTTGATCCCATTTTATCAATAATTTGTTTTTGTTGATTGGACGGAACAACGTAGGTGAAATTAAATTCCTCAGAAAGATATTTTTGAAAAATTTCTACTAATTTTATATTTTGATGATGAGCTCCACCAGTTGACTTCGATGTTTCAAAATATATAGCAATATTTATCATTTTACGGTTACAAATTAATTTAAATATAGCAGCCTATAAGATTTTATTAATTTGAGCTTTTTTATATTATATATATTAATTAAAACAACTAATAAAGAATTTATAATTACAAAAATTATAATTCTTAAATTAAGTATTTTTATGGTTGGCAACATAGTTAAAAAAAACAAAATTAAAAAACCTTTTTTCTCAATAATTACAGTAGTTAAAAATGATGAAAAAAATATTTATAAAACTCTAAAAAGTGTTTCAAGCCAAACTTTTAAAAATTTTGAATATGTAGTTATTGATGGAAGATCTACTGACAAAACTTTAGAAATATTAAAAAAAAATAAACGAATAAATTTTCTAATTTCTGAAAAAGATAAAGGTATCTACTATGCAATGAACAAAGGTTTAAAGCACTCTAGGGGAAAAATCATTGTTTTTATAAATTCAGGGGATATATTTTCAAAAAATGCACTCAAAATCGTCCATGATATATTTAAAAAAAATAGTGAAATTAGCTTTGTCTTTGGAACTGTATTAAGAAAGTACACTAAAGCGAATATCCTAAAGTATGGATATAATGATAAAAGATTAATTTATAATTTTGATTTTGCTACTGCTCATTCAACAGGTTTTTTTTTAAAAAGAAATATTTATAATTTAGTTGGAAATTTTAATACAAAATATAAATGTTCTTCAGATTATGATATTTATTATAAAGTTATTATAAAAAATAAACTTTTAGGAAAAAGTACGAAGAAAAACGAATTGATAGGCACAGTAGCTGCTGGAGGATTTTCAAGTAAAATTAGTTTTTTTAATCATCTAAAAGAAGAAATTCAAATTAGGAAAGATAACAAACAAAATAAATTCTTTTTGTTTTTAATTTTTATAAATGCACTAATTAAAAATTTTTTAAAAAATTAGTTTTAAACTTAACTAAAAAAATCAAAATTTGATAGCAATTTCATCTCTACTTGGATCATTTTTAAAATCTAATGGATGGTGCTTAAACTTTTTATTTTTAATTATTTTATATTTTTTTGCTAATTTTGTATTTAATAAAGTTAATTCTATTACCAATGGGTCTCCATTTTTATCGATACCTCCCATATTATTTGCATGAATATGTGTAATTTTAAATTTTTTATTTTTTGATAAGAACGATTTTAGTAATCTTGATTGTAAATCTATATTATGAAGTTCTAATACTAAACCAAGGAGTTTATCAAAATATTTGATTTGATAAAGAATTCGCCACTCATCGTTGTCAATATCTATCTTAAAAAAAATATTTTTTTTTTTGTATTTTTTGCTTAAACTTATCAAAGAAACTTGTTTTTTTTTTAGCCTAACTTTTTCCACAACTTGTTTTTTATAATGAAATACATCTGAATTATTAAAAAAATTTTTGTAGTCTAAAAATTTTAAAATTTTTTTTCTTTGCCTAAAGGATTTAATTAAATCAAAAAATGCGATAATAGTATATTTATACCAAAATCTTCGATTTACTGTGTGATCGTAGCATAAAACTCTTAGATTTTTGTTTGCACGTTTAAAACTTTCTTCAAATGACCAATCGTATCCAACACCAAAACTTATCAAATAATCAGTTTTTTTAACAATTTCTTCAGGAATTAAATAGCCACCATCTTTATTATTACCAAATCTAACCAGGTTTACTTTACAAATAGGCTTGAGATATTTTTTCAACATTTTAGAGATTTTTTTAATTGTTTTTTTCTATAAATCAACAAAATTTGATAAAAAAATCTGAATGATTGATTTTTAATCATACAATAGTTAAACATGGTCTTAATTCAATTAATGATAAAGAAATTATTAAGAAAAATTATAGATAAATTATTTTCACGTAAACTTGATGATATAAAAATTCAAAAAGGTCTCTTATTTGAAAAATTTTTAGAAAAAAATTTAAAAGAAATCTCTAATATCGAGGAAACATATTTTAAAATTTTTAGCCAAGACACAGAGGATGGTATTATTCAATACCTTTTAAAATCTTTAAAAATAAATGATGTAAAATTTGTAGAGATTGGAACGCAAGATTATTCGGAAAGCAATACTAGGTATTTATTTGAAACGATGAGATGTGAAGGTTTAATAATAGATCCATACCCAAAATTAGAAAAAGAAATTAAAAAATTTATGAGAACATGGAAAAATGATATTAAAATTCATAATGATTATATTGATGAAGACAATATTAATGATGTTTTAAAAAAATTTTCTTTTGAAAATGCAGTTGATTTTTTCAGCATAGATATTGATGGTATTGATTATTGGGTTTTAAAAAAATTAAAGCCAAAAATGGCAAAAATTTTTGTTCTAGAGTATAATCCTTTTTTTGGTTTAAAAAAAAATATATGTGCACCAAATATTAAAAAATTCGAAAGATTTAATCATCACTATACTGGATTTTGTTGGGGAGCATCATTACACGCATATATCGAATTAATGAAAGATAAGGGCTTTACCTTTATAGGAACTAACAGATTAAATTGTAATGCTTTTTTTATTTTAGATGAATTAGTTGATAAAATTAGCTTAAAAATACCAGACCAAAGCGACTTATCAAAATATGTTAAGTCAAATATTAAAATATTTAAAAATTCTAATGGAAAATTGGTAAACTTAAATGAATTAAACGAAGAAATTAAAAATGTTGAAGTTTATGACTTGTTTAAAAAAAAAGTAATAAAGTTCAAGGAAATATAAAAAAAATTGTAAAGTTTATAATTTAAATGAAAGCTGTAATGTATCATTATGTAAGAGATTTTAATATTGATTTTCCATTTTATAACACTGTAACAAGAAAAAATTTTTTAAAAGATATAAACAAATTCAAAAAGAAAGGTTTATTAAGTAACTATAATGAATTATTTAAACCAAATAATAAAATTATACTCACTTTTGATGATGGCTTTAAAGAACATTTGTGGACAGCAGAAATATTAAATAAAAATAAATCTTTTGGTATTTATTTTATTCCAACTAAACCATTGTTAAATAATGAAATATTAGATGTTCATAAAACACATCTTATTTTGGGCAAGATAAATGGTAAAACTTGTCTTGAAGAGTTAAAAAAATATCTAGTTAAAAAAAAATATAAAAGTTTTTATAATGTCCATGAGAAAAATAAATTTAAAGAATCTTATAAGAACCAACTTGATAATGAAAACAAGAAAGAGTTTAAAAAAATTATGAATTACTATGGAGACATAAAATTAAAACACAAAATATTAAGCTATCTAATGCAGCTATTTGAAATTAATATTCATGCTAAAGATTACTACCTAACGGCAAAGGAGATAAAATATATGTCAAAATTAGGAATGATAATTGGATCACATACAGAAAGTCATACACTCTTATCACGATTAAATTATAAAAAACAATTTAATGAAATTTATAAAAGTAAAATTTTTTTAGAAAAAATAATCAAAAAAAAAGTTGATACATTTTGCTATCCTTATGGTGGAAAATTATCTTATAACAAAAATACTTTACGAGTACTTAAAAAACTTAAATTTAAATCTGCATTTGTTGTAAATTATAGAGATATAACAAAAAATGATATTCAAAATAATTTATTTGAACTCCCAAGATATGATTGTAGTTATTTTAAAACATAAAAATGAAAATCACTTTATTTACATCTGATAGTCTACGTCATAAATACCTAGTAAATTTGCTTTCAAGAGAATGTAAAAAATTATATGTGGTTATAGAATCTAAATCCATGATTAAGTCTATTATTCCAGAGAGATATCCTACAAATGATATTTATGAAAAATATTTCAAATTTGTTAAAGCTGCACAGCAAAAAATTTTTAATATAAAAAAGTTTCCCAAATGCAAAAAAAATATTAAACATTTTAAAACAAAATTTGGAAAATTGAATTCAATTAAAATTGAAAAAATTTCAGAATTCCTCAATAGTGATTTGTATATTATATTTGGCTCTAGTTATTTAAAAGGTGATCTAGCCGATTTTTTAGTTAAAAATAATGCAATTAATATTCACGCTGGACTTTCTCCATACTACAGAGGTACTGATTGCAATTTTTGGGCATTATATGATGAAAACCCTCATTTAGTTGGATCTACTATTCATCTTTTATCAAAAGGAATTGATAATGGACCTATATTATATCATGCACTATCTAATGTTAAATTATCTCCATTTGAATATACAATGTCTGCAGTCATGTCAGCATTTTATTCTCTGTTGCAGAGAATTAAAGATAAATCTATATTTGAAATAAAGCCAATAAACCAAAAAAAAGAAAAACTAATAAGATATACAAAAAAAAGTGATTTTAATGAAAAAGCTATAATCAAATTTTTTAATAAAAAAATAGATTTAAATTCAAAAAAATTTGATTTGACATTACTTAAAGATCCATTTTTTTTCGATTAAATTATTTCTATATCTGGTAGTGGAAAAATTAATTTTCCTCCATTGTTTAAAAATTTCTCTTCTTTTTTAATGATAAAGTTTTTAAAGTGCCATGGTAAAACTAACATATAGTCTGGTACTTTTGTTTTAGAATATTTTTCATGAATTATTTTAATTTTAGATCCTGGAGTGAATTTATTATGTTTATAAATATTTGCATCCACAATACAATCTAGAATATTGTTTTTTATTCCACAATATTGAAGTATCACATTTCCTTTAGTTGATGCCCCATATCCATAAATTTTATTCTTCTTATGTTTTAGATCTATAAGTAATTTTTTTAGTAAAACTTTATGATTTTTAACTTGATCGAAAAAATTTGTAAGCGTTTTTATTGAGTTATAACTATAAACTTCTTCCTTATTTAATAACCAATCAACTAATTTATTTATTTCTTTAAATGTTGATTTTTTTTTAGCAAGTGTAATTGCAAAGCTTCCTCCATTAATATCATTAAATTCTAGATCAATTATTTTAAAACCTATTTGATCAAAAATATATTTTATAGACAACAATGAGTAATACTGAAGGTGTTCATGGCATATAGTATCATAAGAAATATTTTTTATCATACTTGGCATATAACTTTGCTCAAGGTGCCATATACCTTCATCATCTAATACATCATAAATATCTTGAGCAAATTTAATGGGATCAGAAAGATCATAAAACATCGAGATTGTAGTAATAATTTTAGCTTTTTTATTTTTAAATTTATTATTTATTAATTTTTTATTAAAAAAATTAGGAGAAGTTGTTATATCTTTTCTATAATATTTTTTTAATTTTTTAATTGTAGGATCGACTCCCATTAAAATATAATTTGAATTAAAATTTTTAAGATAAGTTCCATCATTACTTCCAATATCAATTATCAAATCACCTTTATTAATATTGCTAAATTTTTTTAATTTTTTTGATTTTAAATGGAGATGACGAACCATATGTGGATTGAGCGAAGACATATATCCATAATTTGGACCGTACATTATGTTCATATTAAAGGAATCATTAAGTTGAAGAAGTTTACATTTATTACATAGAATTAAAGAAAGATTTCCAGTGGGTACTTTTTTGTTTTTTCTTGAAGGAAATATTCCAGTATAGCTTTGGTTACCTAACGAACCAACGGTTTTTAGTGAAAGGCTTGAACAGACTCTACATTTACTTATTTTCATTTTTGAACTAATAAATGTTTAATGAAAAAATACAAGAAATACAAATCGAAAAGAGTACTAATAACAGGTGCGCTTGGTCAGGATGGAAGAATATTATCTCACATTTTCCACAAAAACAAGTTTAAAGTTATTGGATTAATAAAAAAAAATAATTCTCACAAATTAAAATTCTGCAAATATTTTATAAATAATTTAAGATCAGAAAAAAAAATTATCTCAATACTTAAAAAATCAAAGCCAAGTCATGTAATACATTTAGCTTCAACCAATAAGAGTTTTTCAAAGAGAAACGGCAAAGAAATTCACAAAATTCATTATTTAAATAACTTAAATACAACAAAGAATTTAATTAAAGCTATAATTAAAACAAATTTAAATTGTAGATTTATATTTGCTGGATCATCTTTAATGTACGAAGGAACAACAAAAAAAATCTTAAAAGAGAAAGATAATTTTAAACCATTGGGTCATTATGGAAAATATAAAGTAGCTTCACATAAATATATTAAGAAAATTCAAAAATTACATAAATTAAATTCAACAACTGTTATACTTTTTAATCATGACTCAATAGAAAGATCTAAAACCTTCTTATTGCCTAAAATAATTTATGCTTTTAAGAAAAAAAAGATTGATTTTATAAATAAAGTTTATTCTTTAAATATAAGTGGAGATTTTTCACACGCAAAGGACATATGTAAAGCTATTTATAAAGTTTCTATTTCAAAAAAGAATATTGATAAAATAATACTATCGTCTGGAAAAAGATTTTATTTCAATAAATTAATTAGGCATCTTGCGAAGAAGTTTAAATATAAAATAAATAATATAAATTTGCAAAAAAATAAAAATAAAAAATTTATTGGATCTAATAAGCTGGCCATGAAAGAAATAAACTATAAACCCAAAAAAGATTATTTTTACATTTATAAAGATTTTTTAAAATATCAAAAATTAAATTAATGAGCTTTTTTCAAAATTATATTAAAATTTTTAGTAAAACACTTTTATTAATAAATTTTCTATTTCTTGAATTTAAATTAATTAAATCAAAAATATATAATTTTATTAATTTTTTAAAAAATCATAATTTAATAAACTTTTTAATCTTAAAAAATGAAAATATTTTTAGAAATAATGATATTAATAATTTTCTTAAGAAAAATAAAATAAATAATAAGAGTATAAAATTTTCAAATAATAAAAAAAAAATTTTAGTAGAATTATTATTATCACATCACTCAGAACCTATGATTATAAATATTTTGATTGCAAAAGATTTAATGAAAATTTACAACTTAGAAATTGTTGGATTGGTAAATTCAAATGATTTACTTAACATAAAAATAGCTCAAAGCTTTGGAATAAAAAAATTTATTTTTACAAATAACTCAAATTTTTTTACAAGAATAAAATATTTTTTTCAAGCAGTGAAAATTGTTAGCAACAAACCTATAAAAAATATTAAAAACCTTAAAGTAAATAAATTTGATGAAGTCGGTAAAGCTTCATATGAAAATTATCTCAGGTTCCACGATACTAAAATTGAAAAAATAAATAATTTTCTTTTAATAAATTGTTTAGCAAAGGCATTGTTAGCAAACGATGAATCTAATAAAATCGCTTTTGAAAAATTTAAAATATTTGTAATTGGTGAAACTCAATTTATACCTAACAAACTTTATTTTAATAAATGTCTGTTAAAAAATACTCCTGTTTATACCTGGATGGGAAGTGCTTCTACAAATTATACTGGGAGATTATTCAAAAATTATAAACAAAGAAATTCTGGTAAAAAAAAATTATCAATCAAAACCGCATCTCTTTTGTTTAATATTTTAAAAAATAAAAAAAATTTAATGAATGAAATTAAAAAAACCAAAGGATTAAAAGAAATAGGAAAAGAAACAATTTGGTCCCATAAAAAACCTTCAAAAGAAATTAAATTTATTTCGAGAACACAATTTTGCGAATATTTCGATATTAAAAATGATAAAAAAAATATTTTAATTCTTCCTCACGCTATGGCAGATAATGTATTTAATAATGAATGGAACATATTTAAAACTTCATACGACTGGTTTATGCAAACTTGCAAATCGATAAAAAATATCGATGGTGTAAACTGGATAATAAAACCTCACCCTTTTGAATATAAATTCAATACAATAAAAGCTCTTGATGTATTTAACCATTCTATAATTTCTCCAAAACAAAATATTAGGTTTTTAAATGAAGGTATTCATATAGATGAAATATATAAGTATATTGATGGAGTTCTTACTTGCAATGGAAGTTCTGGATTTGAATATTCAAGTCTTGGTATACCAACTATAACAACTGCTGATGCGGATTATAGTAATTTTAAGTTTACCATAGCGCCTAAAACCAAAAAAGAATATTTTTTGATTTTGAAAAAAATTTCAAAAATTAACAAACTCGATAACTTAAGAAAACTAAAAGCGCAGGTATATTGGATTTCAATAACGTCATTAATATACAATTCTCACAATTTTTGTCCAAGAATACCCCAACATGGATTTTTTAAAAAAGAACTTTTTTTTAAACTTTTAGCTAAAAACAAATTTAATAATAATTATTATAAATTTTCAAAAGATATAGAGTTTCAATTGCGAAATAACAACCGGCATTCTATAAATTATAATTTTATTAGGAAAAATAACAAATATAATTTTAAATTAAATGATGCAGATTAGGTTACCTAATTCTAATAATTTTATTATTTTTCACTTTGTAAATTTTGTTACAATCATTCAAAATATTTTTTTGATGAGAAACTATAACTATAGTTTTCTTGTTTTTAAATTTTTTTAATAAATTTACAAATTTTATTTGTGATTTTATATCAAGAGCACTTGTTGGCTCATCAAAAAAGAAAATTTCATTATCAAAATAAATCATCCTTGCTAATCCAATTCTTTGGAGCTGACCTACAGAAAAATTTTTACCATGTTCTGAAATGTTGTGATCTAGTTTATTTTTTAATTTATTTATAAAAGTTGCGCAATTAGCTTTTGCAACTGACTTTTTTACTAATTTTGAGTCAATTTTAACCTCTCCAAATGCAATATTTTCCTTTAAACTACCATTAATTAAAATATTTTCTTGAGGTAAAAAACCTATTAAATTTTGTAATCTAAATAAATCATTATTGTTAATTTTCTTTTTATCTAAAAATATTTTACCCTTATTAGGTTTAATTATGCCCATTATAATTTTTAATAAAGTAGATTTTCCTGATCCACTTTCTCCAATTATACCGATCATTTCTTTTTTTTTAATTTCTAAATTTAAATTTTTAAAAATATATTTATAATTTTTTTTATACTTAAATGATAAATTATTTAATTTAATTGATTTTTTGAAGTTTATTTTTTCATTTAATAAATTATCTTTGATTAATGATTTATATTTTAAATTATGTTCATTAAGTCTGGTTTGAATTATATTATAAGAGTAATTGAAATTTTTTATTTTTAAAAAATTTGCAGAAATATTATTTATTAATGGCAATATTCTATATATAGAAATTAAATATACCAAAAGAAGGGGAAAATATTTTCCAAAATCATCAGCAGTCGTCAAAGTAACAAATACTATAGCTACAAAAATTAATAAAATTATTTCAAGAAATTGTTTAGTATTTGATTTAAAAAATTGTGCAAGCAATCGGGAACGCGCAGATTCTGTTATGGTTGTGATGTATTTATTTACATAATTTTTCTTTAATTTTCTTAAAATTATTTGAATAAAATTTCTATTTAATTCAATAATTATAAGATTAATTTTACTTGCTGCTTGATTGTATCGTTTTCCTAATTTTTCTGAATACCTAAAAAAAAGTAATCTAAAAATAAAAATTACACAAACAAAGAATATTGAAATTACTAAAGTTTCATAAAAAGAGATATAAAACAGGAAAATTGCTAGCAAAAAAAGTAAAATTGACTCTGAAAAAACTTTAATAAAGCTTCCAACATATAAACAATAGCCAATTAATGAGTCTCTCAAATCTTTGAGCAATTCGTTGCTTTGCACCTCATAGAATTTTAAAAAATCTTTTCTGATATGTAAATCAAAAATTTTTTTTGAAGTTTCAATTTCTAAATGTTTATCAAAAAAATAAAGTATTACACTTTGTAAAATATTTAAAATATTTCTTAAAAATAAAACTAATATAAAAATGATAACAATTGTTTTATGATCTAAAGACTCGATTATTGGTATAAATATTTCTGGAATATATTCAAAATATTCATGATTATTTAATTGGATTTCATTAAAATTTAAAATAACAGGCAAAATTGTAATAATTGATAATGAATCTAAAAAAAATAAAATTATAGATAAAATAATTAATGAAAAAAAATAAACTTTGAATCGAAAAGTTTGATTATTAAAAAAATTTAAATCAATTTTATAATTCATAAAAATTAAATATATCTATAACTTTTATTTTATATCTTCTTATTTGTGGAAAAAATTTTTTAAATTGAGAATGATTCACTAAAAAAATTATAGATTTATAACTTTTTAATGACCTAATATTTTTTTCAATTTTAAAATATTTGAATTTACTTGGATCTATATTGGGATCAATTGCAAATGCTTTTTTGAATCTTTTTTTAATTTTTTTAAATATTTTTATTGACAATGAATTTCTCGAGTCAGAGGTATCTTTCTTATAACTAATGCCAGCAACTAATATTTTTTTTTTG
>MDTG01033878.1_pt1 | contig 13859 bp, 10 predicted proteins | sample 811421 | NCBI WGS metagenome assembly MDTG01 (sample SAMN05326645, study PRJNA326480) | marine metagenome | isolation source: seawater | place: Pacific Ocean: South East | collected 2011 | reverse complement strand
CTGCATGGTGACATGCAGGTACGGTTGATCTCGTCATACTCAATTCAGCGGTCGTCCTTCGGGGCGGCCGCTGTTCTTTTTGATGGGTGGTTCTTGAGCCCCCTGGTGGAGCCGCTCAGCTGGATCAGGGTGATTGATTTCAGTCGTTCTGGTTTTACTGAAACGGTCTTATTATTGACTAATACATTGCTTTAACCCCTTCCATATTACTTGAGACTTTTGAGTTGTTTGCTCAGAAGTTTGATCTAAACTGCAGATGCAGACTGAATCAACGGATGCTTTATTCGCAGCGTTGGTGGACTCCCATCCAATTCACCCTGTGACAATTCAAGAGTGAACCAAAGGACCTTCCATTGGGCTTCATTCCGTTTGCTTACTGTGCCTTCGCGGGCCCAGGTGCGCATTTTCTTTTTCCCAACGATCGTTTGTTGATCGTTTTGACTGCTTTATTTGTTTGAGCAGTGCATCACTATCCCAGCTGGTTTTCTAGACGCCAGCAATCTTGAGAGATGAGTAAGACATGAAGTATGAATTGATGATTGCTGCAGCCGTTGCTGCTGCCGCATCCTTTGCTCCTGCAGCAATGGCTGATTTTGAATACGTCGTGGATATGAGCGGTGTTGCCGTTGAAGATGGCCAGTTCGTCTATGGCAATGTTGTCGACGAAGTCGATTATGCAGGACGCTCCATCCTCGGCATCGGAATCCGTGATCTTGAAGTCACTTTCGTCGAAAGGGCAGAGATTACGTTTTCATGGGCAATGGATCTGAGTGCGTTAGGTCCCCAATACGGCGTCGGCATCTTCACATTTGTTGGTGATGGTCCCATTGATGCCTTCAGCACCGAGACCTACAACTACTCAGCCGACGTCAGCCAATATGGGGGCGTTGTTGCCAGTGGTGGTGCCTTTGGTGATTGGAACATGGGAACTTTCGTCGGCTCCGCGGGTGTCAACGATGCCCTCAACGTGATCTCAGGTGAGATGTACTACATCCTCGAGGGTGAACCCGTTCCTGCCCCCGGCGCACTTGCGCTTCTTGGACTTGCAGGCTTTGCTGCACGACGTCGTCGCAGCTGATTGATGTTGCCAGGTCCACTCCGTGTGCGCTCGAAAAACGGGCTTCATGGAAATGGTGCTTGTGCTGATGACTACTGACCACCCCGGCTCTGAGGAGCTGGGGTGGTTTTTTTCTGCCTCCTCAAGATCCTTGACGACCTGAGGATTCACAGCCTCTCGGGATCTGGGATCTCACCCTTCTCGGTGTTCGCTTTGAGTGGATTGTTCACCATCCCTGTGTAAGTCAAAAGTCGGTTTGAGTGTCCTGAGCACAGTCTTTTCCAAAAACCCACCTTTTTCTTCTGAATGATCAAACCTTGACTGCTTCCACGACGAACAGTGGGCTGGTTCTTCATTGAACCCTTTCTGGGGCCTGTTGAAAGGACTAGAGATGAGTCTCAACTCCACGCACCCATCGGTGCCATGTCGTCTCGTCGCCGGTGCCTTGCTCTTCGGTACCGGATCATTCGTGAATGCTTCCTCTGCACAAGGCTCGGAGGTGGTGGTTCGTTTTCTGGAAGATTCCGCCTGGGATGGTGGGTACTCAGGGCGCATTCGAATCGAAAACACCGGGGCCACGGTTCAAGGTGGGTGGGAGCTTTCCTATCTGGATGGGCCTGTGATCAGCTCCTTGTGGAATGCCGAATGGACCTCCGTCGACGGACGGACGATCCTCGAGGATCTTGGTTGGAACAGCACGATCGAAACCGACGCCTTCATCGAAATAGGATTTCAGGGGGTCGGCTCTCTTCTTGAGAACGTCGGTGACGCCCGATTCAACGGCATGCCTGTCGCCATCACCTACGAAGCGGCAGGTGGTGACCAAGGCGGGGGTGGCAACACCCCACCCGACCCCGACTTCAATCTGGATGGTCGCATCGATGGTGCTGATCTGTCCCAACTTCTTTCGAATTGGGGTTCCGCTTCGACCATCTTCGATCTTGATCGAAGTGGGCTCGTCGACGGTGGTGATCTGACGATTCTCCTGAGCGCATGGTCAGCTGGTGGCGATTCCGGTGGCGGCGGGGATGGAGATGGCGGTGACGGTGACGGTGACGGTGACGGTGACGGTGACGGTGACGGTGGTCCCGGTATCGATCAGAAAGTCGTCGGGTACTACATCGAATGGGGCATTTATGGTCGGGACTACCAGCCATCCGACATGCCTCTCGAGAAGCTGACCCATGTCAATTACGCATTTGCCGACATCGGTGCCGACGGTCGAATCAAGATCGGTGATCCGTATGCTGCCATCGAGAAGCTATACCCCGGTGACAGCTGGGATCAGCCCTATGCCGGAACGTACAACCAGCTCAATAATGTTCTTCGTGCAGAGCATCCACACATCAGGACATTGATCTCCGTGGGTGGATGGACCTGGAGTGGTCGGTTTTCGGATGTGGCTCTCACGGAATCAAGCCGGAGCCTGTTCGCCGAAAGCTGTGTCGAATTCATCAGGAGTTACAACTTCGACGGCGTCGACATCGACTGGGAGTACCCGGTTGAGGGTGGACTCTCCTCGAACACGAAGCGACCTGAAGACGGCGTCAACTACACTCTTCTGCTCGAGGAACTTCGCAGACAGCTGGACATCGCCGCCGATGAGGACGGTCGTCCCTATCTTCTGACGATTGCCTCTCCAGCCGGTTGGGACAAGGTTCGTCATCTGGAGATCGATCGTCTTTCCGAAGTCCTCGACTTCATTAACATCATGACCTATGACTTGCGTGGCGCATGGGATCTGACCACGACCGCACACCATGCGAGCATGTTCGAGAATCCCGCGGATCCCTCCGACGCCAACAGTGTGGCTGCGAAGTACAACGTGTCCTGGATCGTCGATGAATTCCTCGCCCAGGGTGCGAGCCCCGAAAAGATCGTGCTCGGCATCCCCTTTTATGGCCGTGCGTGGGGCGGCGTCTCCGATCCACTCGGCAACGGTGGGCTGTATCAGCCGGGCTCTCTGGTACCACCCGGGACCTGGGATGACTGGTCCAGCGGTGCCACGGGAGTCAACGACTTCTTCGAGATCGAAGACATGATCTCTTCGGGAGCCTATACCCGTTACTGGGATGACATCGCGAAGGTTCCCTACCTGTATTCACCCTCGATGCACCAGGGGCACTTCATCTCCTACGAGGACGCTGAGTCTCTCACCTACAAGATCGACTACTTGCTCGAACTCGAATTGGGAGGCGTCATGTTCTGGGAGGTCACCGCCGATCGAAACGACACCTTGCTCGATGTCATCATCGAAAACCTGGAACCTGTCGTGCCTTGATGAGCGTTCGGTGGCGTGTCATGAGAAATGGGCGTCCATCCCCGGATGGACGCCCATGTTTTTTCATGAAAGGAGATATCGTCTGTCTGGGGTGACGTGGCGAAGGCCGATCACACCGGTTCAATCGCCGATCACGATTTCCGATGAGAACATGCCGGTCGGATCTCCACGTTCCTCGAGTGTTCGATGCAGCGTGGCGATCGTTCTCGCCGGTCGTCCTTGGTAGAGTTCCTCACCGTCTCGAACCACTCGTATGGAACGATCCAGGTCGCAGAGTTCGTCATCGAGTCTGATCCTTACCGCTCCTGAGTCGCCGTTCAGTTCGACGGTCTGCCCCATGATCCACTGGTTCCACAGTCTCGCGGTGATCGTCTTGCCGCGTTTCGGTTCATCGACCGCAATCCAGTAGAAGCGATCGTGGGTCACATCATCTTGTCTCCACAGGACGTAGTCGGGACGAAGATCGCGGGTTCGTTTCGCCATCCAGGGGACGGCGACCGCATCCTCACGTTCCATCCAGTGCCCCTTGCCTTCGTGTATCTCGACCCAGTGGTCGTAACTCTGGGGGTCATCGGCGCGAAGTTCGGCCAGACGTTTCTTCCACTGCGCCGCCACTTCGTTTCGCTTGAAGGGCGTGTCGTTCTCGCCCATGTGGAGTGTGAACGCGGTGTTTCGAAGTGATTCGGGGCGAGCATCGTTCGGGTGTCCGGCCATCATCGCCGTGGCCGCCCAGCGGTCGGCCATCCTCGGAGCGAGCTGGTACACACCGTCTCCACCGGCGCTGTATCCCATGAGGTAGACCTTGTTCGGATCGACATCTTCGAAGACGATCAGGTTCTCGATCAGACGATCGAACATCGGATCGATGTGCCCCTGATGCCAGAGATTCCAGGTGTTCGTCGGCGCACGCGGGGCGAGGTAGACGCCCTCATCCGGTTGATAGAGTCGTTTCTGATTGTTCCACTGCTGCGTGTTCAGCGCCTCCGGCGCGCCGCCACCACCATGCATCGAGATCCAGAGACTTCGCCCATCCTTCGGCTTTGATCCGTAGGTCGTGTACCAGAAGGGCATGGTGTGCCCGTCGATCGTGATGGCCAGATCCTTCATCTCCTGGCGTCGTTCAGCTCGGATCGTCTTTCGATGCGCGTCCCAGAGCATGCGACGCGCCTTCTGGTCATCCGATCGAGTCAGTGGGACCGTGGCGAACGCCTGGTCCATGAGTTCGCCCTTTTCTCCGCGAGCGAGCCACCGTCGAAGTCCGTCGATGGCGGCCGCGGAGGCTTCGGAGGATCCGGAGTCCTGGGAATCCACATCCTGCTTGAACGTCGCGGTCGGAACCATGATCGTCAGCAGCTGTTCGTCCTCCGTGACCTCGGTCATCATCCGAGCATCCTCGGTACCCCACGTGATCGTGCTTCCGATGGGAACGATCAGTTCGACGTGGTCGTTTGCATCGAAGCCCTCGTCCCGGCTTCGCATGACATGGCTCTCACCCTCGTCCGTGCCGGCGGTGAACTCACGAGCGATTCGTCGTCCGTATTCGTCGAGGATACGGAATCTCACCCTGCACGAACCCTCCGGAAGTTCATCGACCGACATGGTGTAGCGATCGGTGACGTCGACGGCGTTGATGCTTCGATCCTCGGGACGCCAGACCATGGGAAAGTGAATCGGGGTCTTTCTCCATGTCACCGAGTAGATCGCCTTGCGTGGATCCTCTCGAGTCGCCTTGGCGGCCCGCCCGGTGAACCATGCCTTGTTCAGTTCGTCTCCGGTCGGTTCCGCCGCACCTGTGAAATGCCAGCCGTCATCCCAGATCTCGGCCCAGGAATGATTTCCGCTTTCGTCCGACCACAGCGCCGTTCCTGTGAATCGAGCTGGGATGCCGACCGACCGGCAGGCATCGACCAGAAGAATGGTCAGTCCCGTGCAGGAGGCAAGGCCGGACTCCATCGATTCCGACGGACACTGGTCGGGCTTTCTGCGTCCAGTCGAATATTTCACGCCCACCAGTGGAAACAACTTCCGGTTCAACGTGGTCGCCGCCTCAGAAATGGTGTCGCAGTCCACGATGAGTGATTGGATCTTGTCGCGCAGGTCGGTCCGCCATCGTTCTCTTTTTTCGTTCACGCATGCATAGGGGAGTATGGCATCTCTGTAGAGTGCTTCATCCACCTGATCGTGCCAGGGTGCGTTCATCCATGACTCGCGTGCAAGTCGGATGTTCTCGAGCAGGAATTCTGAGTCGAGGGTTCTGAGGTCTCCCTCAGGCATGTGTCCGAGCATCCAGATGAGATCGGCGCGATGGGCCTCATCGACCGTTTCCAGTGCGCGTTCGATCTCGACTCTGTTTTCGCCCGCTTGATTCAGGCGTGTCGCATCGATCTGGGCGGGTGCGACCGTGGTCGTGAACGCCGTCGTGAGTGACGAGAGAACGAAGAGCTTGAGTGGATGCATTAAAGGGGTCTCCGTGGTTCATGACGCGTGCATGCGATGATTCCCGAGCCGGGCGTACCGATGATAACGCTCACACCTGATTGAACCACTCTTGGCGTCGATCAAGGCGAGGGTGTGATGGAGATGCCGGTGACGACGTTCTTGAAGCCAGACATCAGCGTCCTCGACAGGGCCTTGTCATCGATGACCAATGTGTCTCCATCGAGTGTCACGGATTCGGAGGGAACCCTGATGGTGACGGATTTTCGCCCGTTCTCCACCGTCCACACCTGGGAACGACCGGCGCGCACATCGAACACGCCTTCGTTCGTGCGGAGGATGATTGGCGCTCCCGCCGTGATCGTGAACGGTTCGATCCCTTCGACCCCGAAGACATCGACCATGGACGCCGTGAAGGTGGCCCGGGCTTCCGATCCGTCCTGAATCACATCGATGGTCGCCAGAGTCGGTGATGTGATGATCCGATCGAATCGTCCGATCCGGACGATCGGGTCGGAGCCGTCCTTCGGTCGATAGGTGACCTTGCATTCGAGTGTCCTGCCCACATCGGATTGGGTGATGCGGTGAACCGGATTCTTCGATGCTGACCCGATCGGCTCGCCGTTTCTCATCCACTGGTACTCGATGGAATCGATTTCTCCCGCCATTCGATCGACCACATAGAGGGTCGAACCGATCGCCGCGGCCTTACGATCTGATCGAACTTCGATCGCGTCTTCGACATGCAGTGGCACGATGCCGGTCTGCAGCGTCGAGAGAAGATCCGTCAGGAGGTATTCATTCCATGTCCGTGACATGGTCTTCAGGAAGACGTCGATCGTCGCATCGCTCTGGCGTTGTGAAAATGGGATGTTGTCGTAGTAGCGCCGTGCCGACTCGTAGTTCCTCGTGTTCGGCTGTCCGTGCAGTCTGGCCAGTTCTTTGAAGAGCGTCCCGGACTGTCGGTCGAGGCTGATCCATTGGTTCCAGCCATCGATATGATCTGGGTCGAAGTACTTCCGCGCCTCAGCGTTCAACTCGTCGTAGCTCCTGATGTTCAATTTCAGATAGCTGAAGATGAGCGCATCGAGACCGTTCCATACGACGGCTCCGTCCGCATCGCCGTTGGCGATCCAACGGCAGGTGCGCTTCAGCCATGAACTCCTGTCCTTCCAGTACATCTGGTAGTCACCATTCGACACGCCTTCGTGCTGGAGATTCCTGTTCCCATGGGTGAACGAACCGACTATGCCATAGACGGGCCTGGTCGAATTGTCCTTCAGAAGTCGAAAGGTCTCCACGAGGTAGCTCTCGTTCTTGCTGGGTGGGAATCCTCCCCGGTCATCCCAGTCGAGCGGGCCGTAGGCGTCGTAACATGCAACCGTGTGAAAGTCGGGGGCCTCCAGGAGAGGTCCCATCGCCTCGGCGTAGTTCTTGCGGATCGTCTGCAGAACCGATTCGGAGACGTCATGAAGGTAGTACTTCTGTGCCATCGTTCCATCGGGATTCTTCACCACTGGTGCCGAGCGGTCCTTGCTCAGTCCTATGGTTCGCGCCGGACTTCCGCCACCATAGACCGTGAAGAACGAGTTCGGAAACCGTGCTTGAAGGGTTCGAAGCGTCTCCACCACCTGATTTCTGTATGCCGTCCATGCCATGCGGAATCTTGGAGATGAGGCATCCGACCAGTAGGTGAGTCCCATCTCCCTTACCGCAGTGGCGCCATGCTCCCAGTCGATGAGAAACGAGTACCCGCTCAGGTCCCCGGGAAGCGTCCCTGCCTTCTGGAGGGATTCGATCCTGGTGACGTACGATTGCGGTCTCATTCGAGGAAGGGGGTCGGTGCCGTTCCATTGGTGGACATCGAAGTCTCGCCAGGACACGAGCCTGTCGTCAGCCTCTGGAAACGCATCCGGGTAGATCGTCCAGAGCCGGTTGTTCTTCGGGAGTTTCGCGATCGCCTCGAACATTTCATTGTTGGGATACGGGTTCGGATCGTTCGTCACCCCGTAATACGCAGGTCTCGGATCGTTCCGTCCCGTCTTCGTCAGATTGAACAGCACGATGCCCGGTTCATCTACAGAGTCCGGTGTCCGTGGTGTGTCGAGAGTTTCAGCCGTCTTCGGAGCAGGCTCCTTCGAGTCCTCAGTCGGGTTCACGGCCACATCACCACATGCCACCCCACAGAGGAGCTGGCATGCGATGAACGAGCGGAGCAGTGCTGATCTGATCACGAATCTTCGATCTTTCCGAGTCAGTCGGTGAAACCTTCGGTTCGTCCAGTGCCGTTGGCTGCGAAGGGATGGAACTGACCGATGTGATTGCCCCACATGGTGGCGCCGCCGCCATTGAATCCAGCCGGAACGCCGGTGCCGCCGCCACCGTAGTAATGGTGATGAACCACGGTCACATTGTTGTTGCGGCCATTGGGTCCGACGCCGACGCCACGGGCGACTCCGCCGTATTGGATGCCGCCACGGGCGTTGGGGTTTTCATTGTCAGGCGTCACGAACTGGCTTTTCGAGTATCCGCTGGGCGCAGCCGATCCCCCGTAGGTGTAGTGGACATGATGTACCACGTGGTGCACCACGTTCGGTCCGTAGTGCATGGTGCCGGTTGCAGGGTCGTAGAGCACGCCGGGAGGATTGTCGTAGCCGACTCCGGGAGGCATCGCACCCTGCTGCGTCGCAGGGTCAGGTTTTCCAGCCACTTCCGTGTTGCTTCCGATCTGCTGGCTTCGCTCCTGTTCGACCATGGCCTCGGCCTGCTCTCTGGTCATCTTCACCTGTTTGCTCTGTCCGGGCTGAAGCTGTCCCTCATCCTGGCCTCGAATGACTCCCGGGCTCACGTTTCGCTGTCCGCTGGTGTGGCATGCCGTCAGTGGCAGAAGCACAAGGAGTGTTCCTGTGATCGTGAGAAAGGTCTGATTCATGGAGGTATCCCTCTTTCGCCTTGAGCCTTCAAGGCCATTGGATTTGATGCGTGTGTTTCGGCTGGATGCCTGATTCTCTTTCTCCACTATAAACGGCCAACACCGAATTCCATAGGATGTAGGTGCCAGAGATCATCCTCACGGAGAACCAACAATGACTGATGACCGCTCTCAGACGTCCGTGCCCATGGCGGGCACGCCAGGCGATGTTTCAGAAATCGACTCGCTTTCGATCAACACTATTCGGACCCTCTCCATGGATGCCGTTCAAGCGGCCAATTCCGGCCATCCCGGAACCCCGATGGCGCTTGCTCCCGTGGCCTACACCTTGTGGCAGGATCATCTCCGATTCGATCCCGCTGATCCGCTCTGGCCGAACCGTGATCGCTTCGTTCTGAGCAATGGTCATGCCTCCATGCTGTTGTACTCCCTTCTTTTTCTCAGCGAGGTCGAGGCGGTCAACACGAAATACGAGACGACCGGGCGACCCTCGATCACTCTGGATGACATCCGATCGTTCAGGCAGTTCGGAAGCCGTTGTCCCGGTCACCCCGAGTACCGCTGGACCTCCGGTGTCGAAACGACCACCGGACCACTCGGGCAGGGCATCTCGACCAGCGTGGGCATGGCGGCATCGGCTCGATGCATGGGCACGCATTTCAATCGTGATGGCTTCGAGATGTTCGACTTCGACGTGTACGCGATCTGCGGGGATGGCTGCCTCATGGAGGGCATCAGCAGTGAATCCGCATCACTTGCCGGGCATCTCAAGCTCTCCAATCTCTGTTGGATCTACGACAACAACCACATCACCATCGAAGGCCACACGGAGCTGGCCTTCACGGACGACGTCGCCACCCGTTTTCTCGGGTACGGATGGAACGTCACCCGAGTCGCTGACGCCAACGATCTTGATTCCCTCAATCGTGCGATGGAGGTCTTCAAGTCGACCGACGACCGGCCGACGTTGATCATCGTCGACAGCGACATCGGCTGGGGGGCCCCCCACAAGCAGGGAACCAGTGCCGCCCATGGCGAGGCACTCGGAGTGGAGGAGATCGCGCTCACCAAGAAGTTCTACAACTGGCCTTCGGAGGAACCGTTCTTCGTTCCCAACGGCGTGAAGGAACGCTTCCGTGAGAAGATCGGCACCCGTGGAGCCGGACTTCGTGCGCAGTGGCTCGAGCTTTACGAACGCTACGCCGCGGAGCATCCCGAGCTGGCAGGGCAGTTGCATGCCATGCAGCATCGCGAGCTTCCCGAAAACTGGGATTCCGGTCTGAAGGAGTTCCCCGCTGACGAGAAGGGGATGGCCTCCCGCGTCTCGAGTGGAAAGGTTCTCAATGCGGTCGCCGAGCATGTCCCCTGGATGGTCGGTGGCGCCGCGGATCTCTCGCCTTCCACCAAGACCCGCCTCGAATTCGATGGTGCGGGTGATTTTCAGTCACCCGCATGGGATGGGAGTTACGGCGGAAACAACATGCACTTCGGCATTCGTGAGCATGGAATGGCCGCCTTCTGCAACGGCATGTCGACCTGCAAGATCAGGCCGTTCGGTTCGACCTTCTTCATCTTCAGCGACTATGCCCGTGGCTCCATCAGACTGAGCGCCCTCATGGAACTTCCGGTCATCTACATCTTCACTCACGATTCGATCGGTCTCGGCGAGGACGGACCGACACACCAGCCCATCGAGCAGCTGGCCTCGCTTCGAGCCATGCCCGGACTCCTCGCCATGCGACCATGTGATGCCAACGAGGTTCTCGAATGCTGGCGGGTCGTGATGCCCATGAGGCACGAGCCTGTGGCGTTCGCCCTCTCACGACAGAATCTGCCCACCCTCGACCGAACCCGTTACGCGCCGGCTTCCGGATGTGCGAACGGTGCCTATGTCATCGCTGACTGCGATGGAACGCCGGAAGTCATCCTGATGGGCACCGGCAGCGAGGTCCACCTGTGTCTCGAGGCGCACGAGCGTCTCATCGCCGACGGGATCGCCTCACGAGTCGTCAGCATGCCGTGCTGGGAGCTGTTCGAACGCCAGAGTCCCGAGTATCGTGAAAGCGTTCTTCCCGATGGAGTCGATGCGCGTGTCGCCGTCGAACAGGCGTCCACTTTCGGTTGGGAACGGTACACGGGGCGTGATGGCGCGGTCGTCGGCATGACGACCTTCGGTGCTTCCGCACCGATCGCGGCATTGCAGGAGGACTTCGGATTCGAACCGGAACACGTCGTGGCATCCGCCATGGCACAGATTGAAAGGGTGCGTGGACAATGAAAATCGTGATGGGATCGGATCATGCCGGGTTCGAACTGAAGAATGAACTGAAGGCGCTCGTCGTCTCTCTCGGACATGACGTTCATGACGTGGGTGCCCTGGAGTACGACGCACTCGATGACTATCCCGATTTCGCCGAGAAGTTGGCACTCGAGATCATCGAGGGGCGTGCCGAACGTGGAATCCTTCTCTGCGGCAGTGGGGTGGGTGCCAGCATCGCCGCCAACAAGTTTCCTGGAATACATGCCGCGAACTGCGAGGATTACTACTCCGCGCACCAGGGCGTCGAGCATGACCAGATGAACGTGCTGGTGATGGGGGGGCGCATCATCGGCGGTTCCGTCGCGTCCGACATGGTTCGGGCGTATCTCTCGGCCGAGTTCTGCGCCGAAGAGCGTCATCTCAGGCGCACCGCCAAGGTCAAGGCGATCGAGGATCGTTACATGGGTTCGAACCGGGATCTCTGATCGGTCTGAGGGCGGATCACGTGCATTCGGATCTTTCCGCGAACATCCGAACACGCCGTACGTACCGTCGGCAGATGCTCACCTGGGTCCAATCACATTCCACTTTGCTCCTGACCGGTCTCGGTGTCCTGGGTGTGGTCACTTTCGCAGTGTCTTTGATCACCTTGCCGATCATCGTCGCCAGGCTTCCGGTGGATTATTTCGTCTCTCCTCGGAAGCGTTCGCTCCCCTGGCGGGGCGAACATCCACTCCGCAGCACCCTGCTGGTGGTCCTTCGAAATCTTCTGGGCATGTTTCTGGTGTTTGGCGGTCTGATGATGCTGGTGCTTCCCGGGCAGGGTGTGCTGACGATCGTGATCGGGCTGCTCATGATCGACGCCCCGAAAAAACGGGCGTTCCAGGCCTGGTTGTTGGCCTGGAAGCCCGTCAATCGTGGGGTCAACTGGTTGCGCCGCAAGGCGCACCAGCCTGAATTCATGCTGAGTGCGTGAGAAGTCTCGACTTCCCTGGTGTCAGCATTTCTCCGTTCATTCCGTTTCGAGCAATTCCACATCGAAGATCAGCGTCGCGCGCGGGGGGATGGTGCGACCGTTGCCGTTCGGTCCGTAGCCCAGATCGAAGGGAATGATCAGCTTGCGCTTTCCGCCGACCTTCATCGATCCCACGCCTTCGGTCCAGCCCTTGATCACCCGGTTGAGTGGGAAGCTGGTGGGCTCGCCGCGATCGACCGAGCTGTCGAACTTGGTCCCGTCGACGAGCCATCCGGTGTAGTGGACACTGACGTTGGCGTTACTGCTTGATGGTGCAGCGCCGGTTCCTTCGACCATGTCGATGTACCTGAGTCCCGAGTCGGTGGTCTTCATCGGCTTGTCGCTCGAATCTCCGGGAAGGCCGGATGACGCGTTGTTCGTGATCACCTTTCCGGTGACAGCATCGATCTTCAACTCGTGCTTCATGTTGTTTCCGAAGATCGTGACCATGATCGCGGGCGGATCCGACATGAGGTCGAGCGTGGCATCCGAGCATCGTCCCGGAGTGGTTTCAACCGCGGTCTTGATCGCATCCGTGAGAGTCACGTTCGGCGCGGTGACCTCGCCGGTTTTTCCGTCGACCAGAACTCGCATGGGCATGCCGGCCTTGTCGACGAAGATCTCGAAACGCACGTCGGCTCCCATCGTGAGGGCCTTGGCGCGGATGACCGTCGCTTCACCGTTGTCCGAAGCCTTCATGATCGCATCCATCATGGTGAGACTCGAGGTTTCCAGCTTGGCCTGCTCCTGAGCGGGAGGGGCCGGGAGCTTTGAATAATCAGTGTTCTGTGCTTGTGTCATCGTCGTGATTCCTGCGGCCGCCAGAAGGGCGACAAGTGCCATTTTTCGTGTCTTCATGATCAACATCCTTCGTTCGATGGGATTGGTACGGACCGATAGGATAGACTCGCCACGTCCACTTGTCCTCCGGAGCACAGCGATGAACAACACTTGTTTCAAGATCGTCCTCTTTTCAGCGTTTTCGCTGATTCTGCTCCCTGGTTGCGAGCAGCAGGATCGGCCTGTGGCGACGACCGCACCCGCTCCCGATCCCGGTGGCGATGAAGATGTGGACACCAATGCTCTGCGGGCACCCGGAACCACCGGGTACTACAACGCGGTTTCAGGTGCCAAGCGGACCGCTGAGGGATTGAACGACAAGGTCGACGACTACAACCGTGAACTCGACGACCGCATGGACGACCTCTTCGATCAGTGACTCCTGGTCACTTCAACTGATCGGGGTTGAGGCACTCCAGATCCTCGACCACGAAGATCCCGTCCTTCCGGATCAGCTCTCCATCGAAGTAGATCTCACCTCCGCCGTAGTCCGCACGTTGAATCAACACGTTGTCCCAGTGGATCTCGGATCGGTTTCCGTTGTCCGCTTCTTCGTAGGCCTGGCCCGGCGTGAAGTGGATGCTGCCGGCGATCTTCTCATCGAAGAGCGTGTCCTTCATCGGGTGAAGGACGTAGGGATTGAAACCAATCGCGAATTCGCCGATGTAACGCGCACCTTCGTCGGTGTTGAGGATGGTCTCAAGCTTGTCGGCGTTCCGGTCGCTGTGCGACTCGACGATCCGGCCCTTTGAAAACACCAGTCGGATGTTCTCGAACGAGATGCCGTTGTAGAGCGTCGGGGTGTTGTAGTGCATGATCCCTTCGACGGAATCACGCACGGGGGCGGTGAAGCATTCGCCGTCCGGAATGTTGTGCGAACCGCAGCAGGGGATGCTCGGAATGTCCTTGATCGAGAAGCTCAGGTCGGTGTCGCCGGGTCCGACGATTCGAACCTGGTCGGTTCGATCCATGCGGGCGGTGAGTTTCTCGGCGGCGGTCTGCATGCGCACGTAGTCCGCGGTGCAGACGTCGAAGTAG
>MDTG01145964.1_pt1 | contig 13860 bp, 12 predicted proteins | sample 811421 | NCBI WGS metagenome assembly MDTG01 (sample SAMN05326645, study PRJNA326480) | marine metagenome | isolation source: seawater | place: Pacific Ocean: South East | collected 2011 | reverse complement strand
CCGGTAAGCCCATTTGTGTGCTTGCTGGGCCTTCATGCATGCAGCCGCCATGGGCAAGGGCTGTATCAATGGGTGTGACCATGGCGGTGATGTTAAAACCTGCCGCGTAGTGATAGCACTGCTTAATGACGTGGCTATTTTTAAATGGCAGCTCCAAATTACTCAGGGCAACACAGCCTGCTTCTTTCAAACCCGACATGTTACTTAATTGTTCGCCCTCAAGGTTGGCCGTTAATGCGCCAAGAGTGAGCACAGAACAATGACCCGCTTGTTTGGCCTTTTCTTGAATCAAGGCGGCAACCGCAGAGCTGTCAATCACAGGCTTAGTATTGGGGGTGCAGCAAATAGTGGTGAAACCTGAACGTGCTGCCGCTTGTGTTTCGGTCGCAATGGAACCTTTTTGGTTAAAACCTGGCTCCGCTAAAAAACTGTGCAAATCAATAAAACCAGGGAAGACCATTTGGCCACTGGCATCCAACGTCGTGTTAGCAACGAAGCCTTCAGGCGCGCAGCCGATGGCGACAATGCGCTCGTTTTCGATGAAGATATCCAGAACACTGTCTAGGTTTTGGCTTGGGTCAAACACATGACCGCCACTGATGCATAATCGGTGTTGAGGCTGGAGTTGCATTATTGTGCCCCTTCTTGGTTTTGATCTTGTAACGCTTGTTCTTGATTTTGGCCGCTCATGGCCATGGCCATCACCGCCATACGCATGGGGATACCGTTGCTTACTTGTTTTAAAATCACACTTTGCGGGCCATCGGCGACAGCGCTTTCAATTTCAACTCCGCGATTAATCGGCCCAGGGTGCATGACGATGGCGTCATGATTGGCATAGGCAAGTTTTTCGGTATTAAGTCCGTATAGACGGTAATACTCTGATTCGCTTGGCAGTAATGCCGTTTGCATGCGCTCTTTTTGTAAGCGCAGCATGATGACCACATCCACACCTTTTAAACCGTCTTTCATGTTATTAAACGCACGCACACCTAAGCTTTCAATGTCTTTCGGAATCAATGTGTTTGGGCCAATCACGCGTACGTCATTACAGCCCAGGGTTTTTAATGCGTAAATTTGTGAGCGCGCGACGCGGCTATGCAGAATGTCCCCGACGATGGCCACTGATAAATGTTCAAACCCACTCTTTTCGCGATGAATGGTGAGCATATCCAGCATGGCTTGAGTGGGGTGGGCATGGCGGCCATCACCGGCGTTGATAACGGCAACGTTAGGCGTGACATGTTGAGCAATAAAATGTGCCGCACCTGAGTCCGCATGGCGTACGACAAACATATCAGAATACATGGACTCTAAGTTCCACAACGTATCCATCAAGGTTTCGCCTTTGCTGGTGGCACTGCGGGCGATATCAAGGTTTAAGATATTGGCGCTTAGGCGCTTTGCCGCCAGTTCAAATGTTGAGCGTGTACGAGTTGAGTTTTCAAAAAATAAATTCACAACGGTTTTACCGCGAAGCAAGGGCACGGTTTTGACACTGCGCTCTTGGGTGCTGATAAAACTATTGGCTGTATCGATAATTTCGCTGAGAATCTCTTTGCTTAAACCTTCTGTGGTTAAGAAGTGTTTTAAGCGACCCTCTTTGTTGAGTTGAATCTGACTTGGATCCATTGGCTGCATATTCTTAACCTTATTTTTCCAGGTTCACAGTGGTAAGGGTCAAGGGTGTTGGCCCGCTTAATTTAATGCGTTGATTGCGTGGACGCTCGATTTTCTCTCCGATTACATCCGCTTGGATGGGCAGTTCGCGATGGCCAACATCCAGAAGACAAGCCAGTACAATTTTTTCAGGACGCCCATAGTCAAATAACTCATTCATGGCAGCGCGAATGGTGCGCCCTGACATGATGACATCGTCCACTAAGATAATGGTTTTGTTTTCGATATCCGGCAGCTCAGACCCTTTCACTTTAGGGTGAAGACCGTTTTGGCTGAAGTCATCTCGATAAAAGCTAATATCCAGTAACCCTAGCGCACTATTTAAACCTAATTGCTCATGAAGCTGTTTGGCTACCCAGGCTCCGCCGGTATGAATACCAATCATAACCACGTTGTCTTGTTGGGTCAGCGGCATCAGTGCTTTTGCCATGTTGGCAATCAGTTGGTCAGGTTGCGGTAGGGACATGTGTTCTCCTAATTCCTAAGATCTTTGTCTTAGAATTGAAAGCGATAATCGATTCGTTAGATGCACTCGGCGATGAACGGCCAGGTATTAAGATGAGGCATCTAGTGGATATTGGTTAAACCATGATTCTAAAATAAATTGGGCAGCAAGGGCATCCACTGGGTCTGATTTATAATGACCCTTGTGTCCCTGTGCTTTGGCTTCTTCTTTGGCAGCAAAGGTACTCAAGCGCTCATCAATAGTAAAGCTTGGGCGCGCGTAACGGGCGTTTAAGCGGTTACTGAACTTATTCGCACGACGGGACATTTCACTCGGTGTACCGTCCATATTGATGGGCAGGCCAACCACAAACGCATCGGGCTGCCATTCCTCTACCAGTTTATCCAGTTGCTCCCAATTAGGAATGCCATCGCGAGCGCTAATGCAGCCGATGCCGTTGGCGGTTTCGGTAATGCGCTGTCCCATGGCGACACCAGAACGCTTAGTGCCAAAATCGAACGCCATAATAGATTGGTATTTATTGGTAACAGGGGTGGACATACAGGCCTTATATTATGCGTGACCAGATTGGCCGGTCAGTTGGCTCAGGTTAATGCCAAGCTTTTTCGCCGCTTGCTCGGCCAGTTGCTCAGAATCAGTATGAAAGAGTAAGTGTTCATCGGCAGGCACCGTTAGCCAGCTGTTATTGGCTATCTCTTCTTCAAGTTGACCGGCATCCCAGCCGGCGTAGCCTAAACAGATAATGGCGCCATCTGGCCCTTCACCGTTGGCAATGTGGCTGAGTATATCTTTCGAAGTGGTCAGCCTTACATGGTCACTTACCATCATGTTCTGAACATCTACCGGATCATCTTGATACAGCACAAAACCTTGCTCGGGAGAAACGGGGCCACCTTGCATGATATTTTGTGAGTGAGGTTGGTTTGGGTTGATATCCAACTCACTAAGAATGTCATTAAGTTGAATGCCCATGGGTTTGTTAATAATTAACCCCATTGCACCTTCGTCATTGTGCTCGCAGATATAGCAAACGCTGTGTTGAAACCAAGGGTCATCTAACAGCGGCATGGCTAACAGTAGGTGGTGCTTTAAATCAATTGTTTGTGGCATTGATCAACTATTGGTTGAGAATTGGGTTTGTTGGAACTGCCATGTACGGATAATCTCAAGGACATCTGCTTGTTTGCGCATCTCTTCGGTGAACGGCGCAAATGGGGCAGCTAAACGTACGATGTGCTTGGCTGCATCATCAAGTATCTTGTGGCCAGAGCTTTCCATGACTTTTAGTTCGTGGATTGTGCCGTCGGCACGTACCGCTACCATTAAGCGTAGACTGCCACTGATGTTTTGTCGTTTGGCATCGGCGGGGTAATTAAGGTTGCCAATGTTCTCGATTTTGCGCAGCCACTGATTCATATACAAGGCGTCGCTGCTTTGGCGAGTGCTGGTGGCAGTAAGGCGACGGGTACGAGGGGCTTTGGTCAAGGTTTGACGTTGACGGTCAAGCTTGGCCTCTAAACTGGCTATTTCTAAACTGCGCTCAAGCAGGCTTTTAGTGGAATCTTCAGGTAACTGTAAGGCTTTTAATTCTTGTTCAAGTTTTTGGCTTTGAACATCAAAGTCAGACATTAAGCTGGTAATGCTTTGGTAGCTTTGCTCATTGGGGCGTGGTGCGCTGGCGGTTTGTTGTAAGTGCTGCGTTTTGCGAATTTCTTCTGCCGCATAATCAGCCTGCTCTGTGGTGGTCATCTCAGCGCGCTCAGATAAGGTCCCGCTGCCTTGTTGATTAGCTTGCGCTAAAAAGTCAGCTTCATCAGGGGCTTTCGTGTCGGCTGATTGAGCAAGGGTGATGTCTAGGGTGGTGGCGCTGTTGTGCTTTTCCGGTAACGAAAAGCCAATACCAAAGATGATTAACAAATGCACCAGCAAAGCCACAAAGACAGCAAAGCTGAAGCGATCATAATCATTTACTGCGGCGGTTTGACTCATTGAATAACAGGCTCGATTAATTTTGGCCATTTTGCCTCATGGCCCGCTGAAAATCTAATGCTCAGTTGGCCAAAGACAAAAAGGGTTGGGTTAAAGGACTAGTGTTCTAGGCGCTTCTCAATAGCGTCCATCAGCATCATGGCCACGTCTTGGCCACTGTCGCGTGAAATCTCACGGACACAAGTTGGGCTGGTGACGTTGATCTCGGTCAGGTAGTCCCCGATGACATCGAGGCCTACAAAGATTAGGCCTTTCTCTTTCAATACTGGGCCAATCTGGTTAGCGATCCATAAATCACGCTCACTTAATTCTTGTGTGACACCGCGGCCACCGGCGGCTAGGTTACCACGGGTTTCCCCTTGGGCGGGTATACGAGCTAGGGAATGTGATACAGGCACGCCATCGATCATCAAAATACGTTTATCGCCCTGTTTTATTTCTGGCAGATACTTTTGCGCCATGATGCTTTCGTTACCAAAGTTTGTCAGTGTTTCGATGATCACGCTGACATTTGGGTCGTCTGCTTTCAGGCGAAAAATAGATGAGCCACCCATACCATCTAGTGGTTTAAATATTACATCACCGTGTTCTTTGTGGAACGCTTTTAAGCGCTCGGCACTTTGGGTCACGAGTACTTCCGGGCAGCATTGAGGAAACGCCGTGGCAAAGACTTTTTCATTGCAGTCACGCAAACTTTGGGGTTTGTTCACTATTAAAGTGCCCTGCTGCTCTGCACGCTCCAGAATATAGGTGTTGTAGATATATTCGTTGTCAAATGGAGGGTCTTTTCTCATCAGTACCACATCTAGGTCAGCAAGCGGCTGCCAGCTGGCTTCGCCTTTCTCAAACCAGTTTTCAGGGTCCATTTTGACGCTCAGCGCAGCCATGTTTGCAACCGCGATTCCGTTCTCTAGAGCCAGATCTTTATCTTCCATGTAAAACAGCTGCCAGCCTTTACGCTGTGCGGCATCAAGCAGTGCAAGAGAGGTGTCTTTTTTGAAGCTGATGGACTCGATTGGGTCCATTACGATGCCAACTTTAATGCTCATGGTTACTACGCCCTATCGGTTGAATTTTTGCCATTGTACATTGAAAATAAAGAAAATTGTTCTAGCAAGTGGTTCGCATTCGGCCTAAGTGCCTATAGAATGACATGCTTGAGTATGGTACAAAGGCTCGCTATGTGACTATCAGGCTGGTCACAGACAATAAGAATACAAATGACCTGCAATAGGCTGATTTATGGCGGACAACTTCGAAAATATTAAAGTGATGGTGATTGATGATAGTAAAACCATCCGCCGCACCGCTGAAACCTTGCTGAAGAAAGTAGGCTGTAACGTGATTACGGCTACAGATGGTTTCGATGCATTGGCAAAAATTGCTGATAACCACCCAGATATCATATTCGTTGACATTATGATGCCGCGTCTGGATGGCTATCAAACCTGTGCTTTGATTAAAAATAATTCAAATTTTAAAGACACACCTGTGGTAATGCTATCAAGCAAGGACGGACTGTTTGATAAGGCAAAAGGGAGAATTGTTGGATCCGATCAGTATCTGACCAAGCCTTTCAGTAAAGATGAATTATTAGGTGCCATTCGCAATCACGTGAAGTAACGTGGCGAGCGCCTAGTGTAAATAATTAGTTAGATATGAAATTGAGGTTCTTATGGCGCGCGTATTGATTGTTGATGATTCGCCCACTGAAACATTTACTCTGAAGTCCATGCTTGAAGCAAAGGGGTTTGAAGTATTAACCGCAGAAAATGGTGCGGACGGTGTGGCATTGGCGCGTGAAGAGCTGCCAGACGCAGTGCTTATGGATATTGTAATGCCAGGCTTAAACGGCTTCCAAGCAACGCGTCAATTAAGTAAAGACGAAAAAACAGCCCACATCCCGGTTGTTATTGTCACGACAAAAGATCAAGAAACCGATAAGGTTTGGGGTCAGCGTCAGGGCGCTAAAGGCTACTTAGTGAAGCCTGTGTCTGAAGATGTGTTGGCACAAACCATTCAAGGTGTAATCGACGAGGCTTAATGATGACACCCTTTGCACTACTCCAAGATATTGCGTCTCGCTGTCGTTCTCATGCGGCAGAGCTGCCGTCTCGAATTGAAGCGGTAGAGAACTGGCGTGGAGTAGGGTTTATTTTGGGAGGGCGCCGTTATGTTGCGCCCATGTCAGATGTGAGTGAGATTTTAACGGCACCCAAATTAACTCAGGTGCCGGGCGTTAAACACTGGGTACAAGGCGTTGCCAATGTACGTGGTCGTTTGGTACCAGTGATGGATTTAGCCGCCTTTTTGGGTGGGCGTTCTGTTTCAGGTCGAAACAAGCGAACGTTAATTATTGAGAAAGGCGATCTATTAAACGGTTTAACCGTCGATGCCGTGCTTGGGATGCAGTACTTCCCCGTTGAAAGCAAACAAGATTCATCTGCTTTGGATATTCCAGAGCAGGCAAAGGCTTTTATCTCTGAGGCATTTCTTAGGGATGGAGAGTTATGGCCAGTATTCAGTTTTGAACAACTGGCTAATGATCAAAACTATATGGATATTGCTGTATAGTAAGTACCTACTACATAATGTAGTCACGAAAATTAGAATAATGAGCAAGTAACGATTGCGGAGAGTTTATACATGAAAGCGAGTGCGGGCAGTGCAATCCTGTCGACTTTACTGAATAACACTGCACGACTGGGTTTTATCGCAGCCTTCGTAGTCTTTATCTTGGCGTTCCTTGGTATCACCATTTTTGTTCAGTATAAGTCGGATCAAGATAAACAATATATTTCTCACTCTGGTGAGTTGCGGGTACTTTCTCAGCAGATAGCGAAAAACGCCGTCGAGGCCGCTGCGGGTAAAGAAGAAGCCTTTAAATTGCTAGGCTCTGCACGTACTAACTTCGAAACTCGTTGGGGTTATATCTCCCAAGGTAACCCTGAAACTGGCCTGCCACCGAGCAAGGTTGAAAGCATGACAGACATGCAGAACCTTTGGGATGACGTACGTGACAGTGCTGACCGAATTATCGAAACACGTGACACGGTATTATCCCTGCACGAAGTAGCCGCAACGCTTTCTGAAACCATTCCTCAGCTACAGGTCGAATACGACGAAGTTGTAGAAATCTTACTTGATAACGATGCACCTGCCGAACAGGTAGCGGTAGCACAGCGTCAGTCTTGGTTAGCAGAACGTATTGTACGGTCGGTTAACAAAGTACTAACCGGTGGCGATGACGCAGTAATGGCGGCCGATAGCTTTGGTCGAGATGCCAACTTATTCGGTCGAGTACTTAGCGGTATGATCGAAGGCAACGTGGCGATGAATATTCAACCGGTTAAAGACGGTGAGGCAATTGACTCACTTGCTGAAATTTCTGAATTGTTCGAATTCGTAGCCGGTTCTGTAGATGAAATCCTAGAAACGTCTCCTGAGTTGTTCCAAGTACGTGAATCAGCAAACAACATCTTCAACTTGTCTCAAGCACTGCTTGGCAAGTCATCTGAATTGACCGAACTACATGCTGATCGCGCATCATCATGGGATATCTTACAGTACACAGGTTACCTACTGGCGTTCTTAGCCCTTGGTATGTTGGGTGTTGTGGGTTACATCACTTATCAAGAAACTCAAAGCACTCTAAAAGAAGAAGAAACCAAGAACGAAGCCAACCAAATGGCAATCTTGCGTCTTCTTGATGAACTAGCTGACCTTGCAGACGGTGACTTAACCACTCAGGCAACGGTAACCGAAGACTTTACAGGTGCGATTGCTGACTCCATTAACTTCGCGATCGACCAAATGCGTGCGCTGGTAACGGCGATTAACGAAACAGCGGTACAGGTTGCATCGGCAGCACAAGAAACACAGTCTACTGCGATGCACCTTGCAGATGCAGCGGAACACCAGGCGCAAGAAATTGCCGGGGCTTCTGCCGCGATCAACGAGATGGCGGTGTCCATCGACCAAGTATCTTCAAACGCATCTGAGTCCACCTCGGTGGCGGAGCGATCAGTAACGATCGCAAATAAAGGTGCCGAAATGGTACAGGCGACGATCAACGGAATGGACAACATCCGTGAGCAGATCCAAGAAACGTCAAAGCGTATCAAGCGTCTTGGTGAATCTTCGCAAGAGATCGGTGACATCATCTCCCTGATCAACGACATTGCCGACCAAACAAATATTCTATCGCTTAACGCCGCTATTCAGGCATCCATGGCCGGTGATGCTGGTCGAGGCTTCGCAGTTGTTGCGGATGAGGTACAGCGACTAGCAGAACGTTCAGCCGCTGCGACCAAGCAGATTGAAGCACTGGTTAAAACGATCCAGAACGATACAAACGAAGCGGTTATCTCCATGGAACATACAACGGCCGAAGTGGTACGTGGTGCTCGCCTTGCACAGGATGCGGGTGTTGCTCTTGAGGAAATCGAAACAGTATCGAAAAACCTTGCAGACTTGATTCAAAACATCTCTAACGCTGCTCGTCAGCAAGCCTCGTCTGCTGGTCACATTTCTAATACGATGAACGTAATCCAAGAAATTACATCGCAAACTTCAGCAGGTACGACCGCAACGGCGAAATCCATCGGTAACCTTGCAGAGATGGCGACGAAATTACGTGAGTCTGTAGCCGGCTTTAAGCTACCTGAATCTAACGTGTAAATAGGTGTCAGGTGTGTCGCAGACAGGGTGGACGTTAAAAGCCCTGCCGGAAATGAATGAACAGCAGTTCTCGCTTTGGCGGGAACTGTTGGAAACTCGAACCGGCATTTATGTTACAGAGCAACGTAAATCATTCCTGCAATCAAGCTTGATGCAGCGAATGCGAGAAGTGTCCTGTGACAATTACCAAGAATACTATGAGCGTATTGTTCACGACCCTATGGGGAATATTGAGTGGGCAAAATTGGTGGATCGTTTAACGGTTCAAGAAACCCGTTTCTATCGAGACCCAGCCGCTTTTGAGTATGTGGGCAAGTACATCCAGGCTCACCAAGCTAAGTTCACAAAAAAGAATCCACTGGATATCTGGAGTGTTGGTTGTTCCAGCGGTGAGGAAGTCTATACCTTAGCTATGTTGGCTCACGAAAAGTTAGCTGACGAAAAGAAAGATTGCTTTATTGTCACAGGAACCGATATCAGTGTTCCTGTGCTGAATAAAGCTCGACAAGGGGTGTTTTCACAGCGACGTTTAGTCACCCTGCCTGAGCTTTATAGAAACCAATATTTTAAACAGAATGATGACGAGCAATTTAATGTTGTCTCTGATATCAAAAAAAATACCTGCTTTGCGCAGGTGAATATTTTGCAGTTAGATAAAGTGGCAAAAAGTACACGCCACATTATCTATTGTCAGAATGTTCTAATATATTTTCGCCATTGGCGCCGTCAGGAAATACTCAATCATTTGGTTGATCGATTAGCACCGGGCGGATTACTTTTAATTGGTATGGGCGAGATGCTGGATTGGCAGCATCCTGACTTAACACCGGTTAAAGGTGAACAAATCACCGCGTTTATTAAGCGTGTATAAGCAGAAGAATAACTAGGATGCGGAGCCAATATGGGCGATCGCCATGATTATGTAGCCCTTGATTGGGTTAAAGGCGAAATAGAAGAAGTCTTAAAGCAGGCGCAATATGAATTAGAAGCTTATGTTGAAGCTCCTGACGATACGGCACGCCTTAAGTTTTGTTTAACATATTTGCATCAAGTGCGCGGCACTTTGCAGATGGTTGAGTTCTACGGCGCAGCGATGCTTGCTGAGGAAATGGAAGCCGTTGTTCAGGCTATGCTTGATGATACGGTGAGCCATGCCGCTGAAGCACGGGAAGTGCTGATGCAAGCTATTTTACAGCTACCCAATTACCTCGATCATATCAAGCTAGGTCGTAGAGACCTGCCTGTGGTTTTATTACCAGTGCTGAACGATCTTCGTGGCGCTCGTGGTGAGAGCTTGTTATCTGAAACCTCTCTATTTCAACCAAGTTTAAAGCCGATTACCCCTTTAAATGACAAGCAGTTACGCCATTTTTCGGATAAACAATTCTTAGATATTCTAAGAAAGTTACGTCAAATGTATCAGGTTGCGTTGCTGGGTGTGCTCAAGGGTAAAGATACTCAGCATAACCTTGAGTACTTACAAAAAGTCAGCAATCGTTTGGCAAAATTATTTGTAAGCACGCCGGCTGAATCCTTATGGACAATTGCCAGTGCGGTATTAGATGGTTTGTTAAATGACGGTATTCGTTTAAATAGTGCCGTCAAAGAGCTTTTAAAGCAGCTTGAGCCTGAGCTTAGAAATATTGTGAACAATGGCGCTCAGTCATTGGAGCATGTACCGGAAGAGCTGTTAAAAAATCTGCTGTTTTATGTGGCACGTTCAGAAAAAACCACCGATAAAATTACCCAGGTGCGTAATGACTTTAAATTAAGTGATGCATTGCCATCTAGTTCTGAAGTTGATGAAGATCGTAAAGCGCTAGAAGGCCCAGACAAAGCAACTATGGGTTCGGTGTCATCTGCCCTAATTGAAGAAATTACCCGCCTTAAAGAAGAATTAGATCAACTTGTTCACGACAAGGTCGCGCAACCGTCTCAGTTAGCCGGACTGGTTCCTGGGTTCAAGCAAATTAGCGATACAATGGGCATGCTTGGTTTAGGCGTTTCGCGTAAAGTTATCCAAGATCAGTTTGAAATTGTTAAGGCATTTGTGGATAACAATAAGGCTGCAGATAACACTCAGCTGATGGATATCGCAGGTGCGTTGCTTTATGTTGAAGCCACGCTTGTTGGTTTAAGTGATCGTTTTGGCTCAACTAAATCCGATGACATGCAAACCCAGCAACTGGGTGAAGCCCAGCAAGTTGTACTGAAAGAATCGAAAAATTTCATCGAACAAGTGAAAGAATTAGTAGTTGAATATGCTACTAAACAAGGTGACTTATCCTTATTGGGTGAGGCTGCTGATTTGTTGATGAATTTGCGTGGCACCTTGATTATGGTGCCGCAAATGGATGCCGCGGATATCGCCCGCTCATGTTCGAATATTTTACATAAGCAAGTGGATACGCAGCAAAGACCATCCGATGTTTTATTAGATGCCTTAGCTGAATCCCTCAGTGGTATTGAGTACTTCCTAGAGCGCTTAGAGGAAAACAACCAAGCCGATAGCAGTGGAATCTTGGTTCGTTCACGCGAAGCTATTCTGCCATATATGGCAGCGCAAGACCTTGCACCAGATGACAGTATTATTGATGCACAAGCCATGGAAGATGACCTGGAAGAGGTCGATTTCTCTCAGCTGCCAGAAGAGGTGGAAGACCTTCAACCGGATAGTAATGAGTCGCCTGTCGAGATTGCTACCGAGGAAAGTATCGAGTTTGGTTTGCCGCAGGATTCCGCTCAAGACAAGTCCAATGAAGATGAAATCACATTCGATTTAACAGATGAACTTGAGCTAGAAAGCAATGAATCATTAAACATAGCGCAAACACCAGAAGATGAAGAAGCACTCAGCGCTCAAGCACTAAATGAACAATTTAGTGAATCTTTAAAGTCCCTAGAAAATGAGCCTGAAGACGATGACGACTGGAATCTTGTCATTGATGATGCATTTGAACCAGATGATACAGCACCCGCTGAAATCGAACAGATACCAGAAGCCGCTCCGGTGATTGAGGCTGAGCCTGTGCTTGAGTCTTCTAATGCTAGTGACTTTGAAGATGATGATTTAATCGATGATGAAATCATTGAAATCTTCTTAGAAGAAGCACAAGAAGTACTTGAGACCATAGAAGAGTTCTGGCCAGTATTTAAAGCCAATCATGATGACAGTGAAGCACTAACTACAACACGTCGCGCGTTCCATACCTTAAAGGGTAGTGGCCGAATGGTGGGTGCCGAAGACATCGGTGAAACCGCTTGGGCGATTGAAAATATGTTTAATCGCTTATTGGATAACACCATTGAAATAAGTGAGCCGTTCACCGATATCGTGGATTTTGTGGTGACACAAGTACCACAACTTATTCAGAATTTTGAAAAACGTCAGCCAAGCGATATTGACGTTAAGTTGATCCAGGAATACGCCGACGCTATTTCAAAGGGTGAAGATGTGGCCCCTTGTGAACAAGTTATGTCACAAGTATTGCAAGACCACATTGAGAAAGCACAACAGGAATAAGATAATGTTCAAGTTGAAGAGGCAGTTGAAGCGCCTCTACCAGGACTAGACCCTGCATTACTTGAAGTATTCAGCTCAGAGGTAGCGTCTCACTTAAAAGTGGTGCAAGACTTTATCGATGCCGAGCAATCCAGCGATTACAGTTCGCCGATCACCGATGAGCTGCAGCGTGCCTTGCATACATTGAAAGGCAGTGCGCACATGGCGCATATTGAGTCGATTGCTGATATCGCCGGTGTGCTTGAACACTTTGCCAAAGATTTACGCGCATACCATGTTGAGACCACAGCAGAAATTATCCACTTGTTCATTCGTGGTAAGGATCTGATTGATGAAGGTTTTTCTCAATTATCCACCAACCCGTTTGGCAAGATAGCAGGCAGTGAAGACATCACTGCCGATGTTCAGCGTTTAAGCCAACAGCTGATTCAGCAGTTCCATCAAAAGCTGGGCACCAACGCCAGTCGTAATAATGTTGATCCTCAAGTGTTATCTATTTTCCTGTCAGAAGGCATGGATATCCTGACGGACGTTGAGGAGAGTTTAGAAGACTGGGAGTCCGATTCTGGCAAGGTGCAGTTATTGGATGCCATTATTGATGAACTTCACACCCTTGAGAAGGGTGCTCAAATGGCTGATTTGCTACCAATTGTAAGCCTGTGTCAGGCACTGCAAACAGCATATGAAAGAGTAGAGCAGCTTAAACTTGCAGCGAACGATCCTTTTGTGGATACCATCAAGGATGGCCATGAAGGTTTGTTAAATATGATGGATATGGTGGCAGCTAGCCAAGCTGTTGTACCAGCCTCTGATTTGATCGCGCAATTGACTCAAGCATCTGCAGGTGGTGAGTCAGATGACTCAAGTACAGATACACAAAAAACTGCTCCGATTGCATCTGAAGAAAATACAGAAGATGAAAGCATAGAGCTTGAATTACCATCAGTTGATGTAGAAGCAGCCCAGGCTCAAGCGGATATTGATCCTGAGTTACTGGATATCTTTCTTGAAGAAGCACAAGAGCTGATTGACTCTATCAGTTCATCACTAGATGAATGGCAGAATGATCGAGACAATTTATTACAAGTAGCTGAATTGCAGCGTGACTTGCACACCTTTAAAGGTGGCGCGAGAATGGCTGAAATTAATGCTATTGGCGACCTGGCGCATGAACTTGAAGACCTTTATGAGGGTTTAAGTTTAGGCCGACTATCAGCCAATGACCAGTTGTTTGATTTATTGCATCTTTGCCATGACCGCTTAGCTGATATGGTGAATGGCTTATCGCAGCAAATGCCAATTAAGTCGGCGCCTGAATTAATTACGGCTATTCAATTGTTCATTGCTGGTGAGTCACTCGAGTTACCTAGCGAAGAACAAACCGCCGGTGATCTCGAACCAGCCCATGAAGTCTCAGTGGATCAGCCTGAGAGTATTTCAGTGGCAAGCATGGCATTAGATGCCGATGCTGAAGTGGTTGAGATCTTTTTAGAAGAAGCTGAAGAGCTAATGGAAGAGTTGG
>MDTG01154010.1_pt1 | contig 13861 bp, 8 predicted proteins | sample 811421 | NCBI WGS metagenome assembly MDTG01 (sample SAMN05326645, study PRJNA326480) | marine metagenome | isolation source: seawater | place: Pacific Ocean: South East | collected 2011 | reverse complement strand
TAGCCCCCATTGTAGGGCGTTACATCAAAAAACAACCAGTGGTGCTTAGGCGCATCAATTAATAATTTAAGATCTCGCTGTAGCAGTGCGGCAGTCAACCGATCATTGGCTGATAACTGCTGGCGAGGAATGGCGATTAATTCACTCAGTAGCGCATCAGCTTCGACCGCAACCTGCTGTACACCGCTGTAACTCCTGTCCGGAAGGCTTCGCTCTATAGTTCCTGAACCATTTCTCAGAAAATCGTCGTTGCTCTCAGCTAGTGCCAGAAAGCGCACGCTTAGATCCAGTAACTGTGCCGCCGGTGTTATTTCCGATGCCGGTGCTGAAAGGTCCCACGCCACTGGCGGATAGTCTACCCTATCGACAAACTTAAACTTAGATTTAATGGTTCTGCCGGGGCGGACCACTTGGTAGGTGATATGGTCGGCACTGAGAATGATGCTCCACACACTGGGATAGGTTCGGGTTGGCGCATGGGCCTTGGTTATGGCGATGGACTCCGCACTTTCTGGAAAGTGTGTAACGGTGCCAGTGCTATCGGCAGAAGAATAGCCGCCATACAGCGTTAAAGCCTCTGAGGAGCCATCGGCGTGGCGATGATCATGCTGTAATTTAATGCGGCCATCAGTTTTGCTCAGCACCAGTATACGCGATGAATTATCATCGATATGCAGCGGCATTTTAATTTGGTGGTCTGAACAATCACGAATGTGCAGTACAAACTTCCTACCGTTATAGGCTGTGCTGTTTGAACTGTCCTCAACACTGCCCGCAAAGGCATTGCCACATTGCGCTTTAATTGAGTCAAAGAAGATATCTTGATCGCTGCCTGTTGTTATCGCTGATATGCCTACAAAGCTCACAACAATGCCAGCAATTGTAAGTAAGGCTACGATTTTCCGTGACTTAATTATCATTGATATTTTCCCTTACATTTATAGAGCAGGCCTCAATGAAATAGCATTACTGTTTTTACCATCAAAAATTAATGGCTCAAACTCTGAATCACCCTCGCTGAAGGGAAGCAATTCGTCAACCAATGTTCTCAGACATTTTCTTGGCTGCGCTACAAATGGGATTAGAGGAAAAAAGACCCGTGGAATAGCACGGGTCTTTTCTCAATAAACATGCCGACAGCCATGCTTATTTGTGCAACTCACTATCTGTTAAAAGTTGTAATCCATTTTTACTGACAGCGTGCGCGGACGGGAATAAGTGTCAAGGGCGAATGCTCCGCCAGGGAACACCTGATCTTTTTCGTCGAGCAGATTATCAGCACTCAGCATAACTTGCCAATTCTCGGCCATCATACCGACACGGAAATTTAAGTAAGTCAGCGGATCTGTTTCTAGGACTGGTTGAGGCGGAAAGGTCCTAACAAATACGGAAAACTTATCCGCATAGGACATATCAACTCTCGCCATACCCCTCAGACTACTGCTCCAGTCAAAGTCATAAGCCAATGACGCCGCCGCCGTGTATTTTGGCGTGTATTGCGACGAATCACCCTCAACAACATTGGCTGGATTGCTACTGTCGACTTTGTCGTACTCTCGGTCAACATAACCAGCCGTCAGGCTAAACTTAACAGCCTCGGTTAAATTGACGCTAACAGCTAAATCAGCCCCAGGACCGGATGCCGAATCGACATTAGTAGTTCTGGCGCGACCATTTTCCGCAATTGCCACCTGTACATCGTCATAATCGGTATAGTAAATCGCTCCATCTACGAAAACACGACCATCAAACAATTGCCCTCGCCCACCAATTTCATAGAGCATTGCTTCTTCTGGACCAAAGGTGGGGATAGATGAGCCAGCGCCATTAATCCCGCCACTGCGGAACCCTTTAGACACGGTGGCATAAACAGACGCATCATCTGACAGACTCCAAAGAAGATTCAATCGCGGTGTGACCGCATCAAATGACTGATCCTCAGGGCTCATATCAACCGGGGCTGGTCCTCCCAACATAAAGATTGATGGCTCTTGATCCTCTTCGAAATAACGTAGACCGAAGGAGGCTGTAAGGCGATCAGAAACTGCATAACTTAACTCGCCAAACACAGCCCAAGACTCGGAATCTACAGGTGCAGTTGATGTAGTCACCATTGCAGGGAAACCCATTACAGACGGGTAGTTTAGGGTTTGAGTTTCAGATGTATCAGATTTTCGATAATACGCGCCAACCGTATAATTTAAAGGGCCTTCCCAAGTGGAATTCATGCGAACTTCTTGGGTGAAAACTTCAGCTTTGCGATCCTCAATCTGCAGTGAACCAAATGAGCCTGGTGGAAAGAAAGCATTGACCGTTTCCGTCGTGAAGTTAATGGTACGATCCAAATAGGCCGTTGAACTAACCAGATTGGCATTTTCCATCTCATAATTAAGCGTTAGATTCACCATATCCCAGTCATCCGTAACGGGCGTTGCAAACGGTGTATTCACCGTGCGCTCATCGGTAGCACTTCTATCATCGACATTTAAAAGGCCTGCCATACTATGGCCACTTTCGCTTACTTCGTGATTGTTATTGTCCTGTTCAAAATCGTAACTCATCCACATAAGTGACGCATTGAAGCTGTCATTGGGCTGGAACAAAATCTTAGTTCGAATAAAGTCTCGCTCCGCTTCATTGTAATCAGATTGGCCTGTCGCGGTATTATCGATCCAACCACCGATATCTTCTGATGACATAGCAATGCGCATTGCTAGCTTGCCTTCTATAATCGGTAAATTAAGCACGCTATTAAACTCATTGCCATTGCTACCATCATCAATGCTGCTGAAACCAACCCCTAAGGTGCCACTAGTCTCGTTGAGATCTGGAGCATTGGAAATAAGCTTGATAGTACCGCCAATGGAGCCCGCACCGTATAACGTACCTTGGGGACCACGCAGCACCTCGACTCGACCGATATCCAACAGCGGCACGTCCAGTGCTCTTTGAGCTTGATCGCTGCTTACACTCACTTCATCTAGGTAGCGGCCGACTGTTGGCAGTCCAATACCAACACCCGCAGAAGCACCCCGTATTTGAACGCGATCTTGCCCAGGCATATTATTAGTGATGGAGAGCCCAGGAATGGAATACTGTAGATCTTTTATATCTTTTGCGCCCCGAGCTTTAATTTCCTCTTCACCAAATGCTGAAATAGCGAAAGGAATATCCAATAAGCTCTGTTCACGCTTCTGAGCGGTAACAATAATTTCATCCAACGCACCGGATTCATTTGCATATACCTGACTACTCATTAATGCTATCGTGCCAATAGCGGCGATCGATAGACTCTTGGAAAGGGTTGTTTTTTTCATTTTTTTCTCCTCGTGTGTAATTTTGTACCGCTTAGAAATTCGACTAGACCCTGAAATAAGGTTAATATATTAACCATATTATTTCAAAAATCAAATATGGGTCAAAAAAAGTTCAGGTGCCGGCACAAAAAAACTTCCTGTAAAATGACTTACAGCAGCGTTCTCATCGTTCCGGACGCAGGGCAACAACAGGACTCCGATGCCAAATCAGTGCGGTTGGCGCCCAATAAAACACTGGCTATAACAATCAGATAAAGAGATATGGACGATAAAACCACGCATGACGTCGGCGAAAAATTAAAGATTCTGCGCAAGCGCTATGGATTATCCCAAAGACAGCTTGCAGAAAAGGCCGGCCTGACTCACGGTACGGTCTCCTTTATCGAGCGCAATAAAATCAGCCCCTCAATAGGCACGCTGCGCCAAATTTTGGATAGCATCCCAATGACTCTGTCTGATTTTTTCTCAGACCACAATGAAGGTGAAATTGATTTTTTCTACCCCAAAGAAGAGTTATTAGAGGTTGGGTCAGGTGGTGTATCTCTGTTACAAATAGGTAAGAACCTCAATGGGTTACCACTGCAAATTCTCTTAGAGCGCTATCCACCCGGTGCCGAAACTGCGAGTACTCCCTATCGCTGCCGGTCTGGTGAGGAAGGCGGCTTTGTTATTGAGGGAGAGATTGAACTCACGGTCAATGGCCGCACCCAAATACTCAAACCCAATGAGGGCTACCTATTTCCATCCCATCTAGAACATAGAATGCGCAATATCGGTGATGTCGACTGCGTTATCGTCAGCGCCTGCACTCCACCGGCCTAAATCAACTGCCGGCAGGCATCGACCACATTGATCAATAATTAAAATAAGGATAATATATTATCCAAAAAGACCGTTGAGGTTGTTGTCACTATGTCAATCAGATCCGCCTGCATCAGCACTTTGTTATTGTTATCACTCGGCATAGCTGCCGAGCCACAAACCTATCAGGCCACCAACCTTAAAAATGCCAGTGACAACCAAAAACTCAGTTATCTATTGGGCCTAGATATGCACGAGAAACGTGCCAAGCAGGGGTTTACTTTAGATGCTGACATGGTTGCTCTGGCTATTCGTGACGAGCAAAATGGCGTGCAACCGCAACTATCAACGGCGGAGTATATGCGCATAGTCGGTCTTAAGCGCGAGATAATTGCTAAATTCGAGACTCGCTGGCAAGCGCTATCGCAAAATAACTTGGCTGAGGGGAAGGCCTTTTTAGCTGCCAAGTCTAAAGAACCAGAGATAATGACTACCGACAGCGGGCTACTGTACAAAATCTTGCGCCCCGGAACAGGCCAACGGCCCACCGAGAAGGATATCGCCAGAGTACATTACCGCGGTGTATTGCTTAGCGGCGAAGAGTTTGACAGCTCCTTTAAGCGCGGCAAGCCCGTTGATTTCCCCGTCGGTAAGGTCAGACCCGCTATGAAAGAAATTTTATTGCTGATGCGCGAGGGCGCCAAATGGGTATTTTATGCCCCGCCCCATCTGGGTTATGGCGAAGAAGGTGCGGGACCTATTGGCCCTAATGAGACGCTAACCACTGAAGTAGAGATCATTACAATATTACCCTGAGCACTCGACCAAGCGCTAACGTGTAACCATACAACAGAATTATTAAGGACCGACCCATCATGCTAAAAGCTTTGATTGTGCTTCTATTAACGCTGACCACAGGCACTGCTGTTGCGCAGTCGGCTAGTGTTATCACTATCTCTCAAGCGATTAACAAGCACTATATTGATCTCAAGCGCAACGATGGCCCTGGTTGTGCTGTCGGTTATGCCCGCAATGGCAAACTTGTTTATCAACGCCAGTTTGGCATGGCCAATTTAGAGCACAATATCGCTATCAACTCGGACACCATTTTTCGTATCGGCTCCACGAGCAAACAGTTTGTTGCCACCAGCATCGCCCTGCTAGCCTTACAGGGTAAGCTAGATTTGGATGCAGATATTCACAGCATACTGCCGGATTTACCCGATTACGGCGCAACGGTAACCATCCGCCAGATGGTAAATCATAGTAGTGGTATTCAAGATATCTACGCCATCATGTTGGACGTTTATGGAGATGAAGACGGTAATTTTTACCCCGGTGAAAAAACCTTGGAATATCTCTACCAAATGGACCAACTCGACTTCGAGCCGGGCAGCCAGTACGCCTACAGTAATTCAGCTTATCTGCTGTTGGCACAGGCCGTCGAAGCCGTCAGTGGCTTGAGCATGCGTGAGTTTGCCGATAAACATATTTTTAAACCCCTCGGCATGCATAACACCCACTTTCATGATAATCATCGCGAACTTATTAAAAACCGTGCCGATGGCTATTTGAAAATTAATGACCAATGGCAGAAGCACAATACTAACTTCGAAATAATGGGTGACGGCGGCGTATTTTCTACCGTTGCAGACCTGACAATCTGGTATCACAACTTTGTCGATAACCGACTCCCTGGCGGCGATCAGTTAATCAGGATTCTGACAACGCCAGCTAGCTACACCGAGGGAACGGCAATATACCGAGGTGGGGCCATTCAATACAGCTTTGGCAATATGTACTTGGCTAAGGGGGGCAAAACGTTATTCGGTCACAGCGGCGGATTTGTTGGCTTTGTCTCTGCGCCCTATCGGATTCAAGAGACCAATGAAATTATGGTGTCGCTGTGCAATTACCGCTTTAAGGGCAATGTAAATCGGGTATTTGATACCATCGAAACCCTGTACGGAAACAGTAATGACCCGGATAGATAGTAGCGCCATGCAACAAGCACTCGCGCTGTGCCTGTGGTTTATTGTTACCGCAGCTGGTACAAGTCAACTCGGTTTTGCGCAAACCTCATCAACTATCGCCTTTGATACTGACGAGGGCAGCTGGATGTCGTTGGACATAGCGCCAAACGGCCAATATCTGGTGTTCGAGCTATTGGGTGACCTCTATCAGTTGCCTATCGCCGGGGGTATCGCCAAACCCCTTATCAGTGGCCGCGACTTTGCCTCACAACCACGCTTTTCCCCCGACGGTAACCAGCTAGTATTTGTCAGTGACCGCAGTGGTGAAGATAACCTGTGGCTGGCCAACGCCGATGGCAGTGGATTAAAACAACTTAGCAGGCGCAGTGATGGAGAGTTGATCTCTCCGAGCTGGTCCAGAGACGGTCAGACCATCTACGTTTCTCAACTCCCCAGCCGTCGTAGCATGAGCGCCAATGTTGAACTCTGGGGTTACCCTATCGATGGTGGCGATGCTGAAAAAATCGTCACCCCCAATATGGGCCGAGGCGCCATGCTGGTGTCTACCTTTCCACCGGGTGCATACGGGCCACAAGCCACTGCCGATAGTAGCGAATTGTTCTTTACCGCCGCAGCGCCAAGGCAACATGGCTCTATCGCGGGTCCGCGTGCAGAGATTATGAAAGTTCACCTGCGCAGTGGTCGCACTGAAGCGGTTAGTGACCGCAGTACCCCTGCATTTAAACCACAGCTATCCAGCGACGGTAAGTGGTTGGTCTATGGCGCGCTACACAATAATAAAACCGGTCTGCTATTGCGCGAGTTAGCAACGGGCGACGAGCGCTGGCTGATAGAGGATATCGGCTTTAATGCTCTGGAATCTTGGGCATCAAGGGATCTGCTACCGAACTTTGCTTTCACTCCCAATAATGACTCATTGGTGATCGCCTACGGTGGCAAAATACATCGCGTGAATCTTAGCGATGGCGAGATAGTCAATATCCCATTCCGCGCCAATATTCAGATTACCGTTGAACCCAGAGTCACGACCAGCGTCGACATCGATCAAGGGCCAGTGACCGCCAGACTGGCCAAGGGCGCTGTGATCTCACCAGATGGCACAACATACGCTTTCTCAGCCTTTGGCCGCCTCTACCAAATGGTCATTGCCGACCAGACTCCGCGCAAGCTCACAACAGCGGACGACTTTGGCGAGTTTCACCCCGCGTGGTCAGCAGATGGGGCTTGGCTAGCCTATGTCACCTGGAGTGCAACAGAGGGCGGCGCGATCTGGAAAGTGCCCACCGATGGTAGCTTATCTGCCAAAAAGCTCACTAGCGATGGCGCCTACTACCGCAACCCAGTTTGGTCCCCGGATGGTGAAACGATTTTGGCAGTGCGCGCACCCAAAATGGTGCGGTTAAAAAATAGTCGGGGCCCACTGGCCAAAGCCGAAAAAATTATCCGCCTAAACAGCAATGGCGGCGAGCCTGACATTATTGCAGCGGCAAATGGCATTGTTAGGATGCATTTTAGCCAACCCAGCCAGCGCTTTTATGCCTACACCCCCCGACTGGGGCTGAGCTCGTGGCGGTTGGACGGCAGCGACCACAAAACCCATCTCCGGGTAATGGGCGCCGCTAGCGCAACCACTAGCCCGGCCATGGCCAGTGATATTCTATTGAGCCCCAGTGGCGAGCACGCTCTCGCCGCAGTTGCCCATCAGCTCTATGTTATTGATATGTCCGCAATAACCGCAGAGCAACCCGCCATCAACATCTATGCGCCAAGCGAGGCCTACAGCAAAATTACCACATTGGGGAGCGACCATTTTTCCTGGGGCGATGCCGAGACATTGTCTTGGTCGGCAGGCAATACCTTGTACCGCAAAGCTCTCGACTCAGAGACTATCAGTCAGCTTGACGCATTGGTAGATCGGCCCCGCGCCACACCAAGCGGACTTATCGCCCTGCGTGGTGCGCGCATTATCACCATGAATGGCGACCAAGTAATTGCCAACGGTGATATCCTTATTAATGGCAATCGCATACAGGCTGTGGGCAAACGCGGCTCAATCAAAATCCCCAGCGCAGCCAGTATTATCAATCTGCATGGCAAAACAATTATGCCCGGTATTATTGATATCCACGCCCACTGGCAGCCCAAGCGTTCGGTGCTGGATCTTGAGGATCACAATGCTTTTGCCAATCTGGCCTATGGTGTCACTGCCATTCGCGACCCGCAGTCACTGACGGATGATATCTTTGCCTACAGCGATGCCAGAGAGACCGGCGATATGATTGGCCCAAGGATATTTTCCACTGGCCGAGGCGTATTTTTCTTTAATAACTTCCAGTCCTATAAGCAGGTCTATGCGGTACTGGAACGCTACAAAAAGAAATACCGCACCCATCTAATCAAGTCCTATCTGCCCGGTAGTCGCCAGGTACGCCAATGGGTCATTCGTGCCTGTCGAGAACTTGGCCTTATCGTCACCGCAGAAGGCGGCTCCGACGCAAAAATGAATATTACCTTTGCTCTGGACGGTTTTAGCGGTACCGAACATGCGGTACCCATCGTGCCGCTACACAAGGATATTATTCAACTGTATGGCCAATCCGGTATTAGCTATACACCGACGCTACTGGTCAGTTTTGGTGGCCCCTTTGCCGTCAATCACTTTATTAATAACCAGATTGGGCTACAAGATAAAAAGCTCCATCACTTTATGCCGTCCCACCTTATTAAGCAGCGTATCGCAATGGCTAGCTGGGTCAAACCAGAATTACATATCTTCGCGCAAGTGGCTCAGGGGGCCAAAGAAGTCCTCAGCGCTGGCGGTAATTTAGGTCTTGGTGGCCATGGCGAGATGCAAGGCTTACAGGTTCACTGGGAGATGTGGGCGCTGGGCGCTGGTGGCATGCGCAATCTCGATGTACTGCGTGTTGCAACAGTTGAAAGCGCCGTGGCTATTGGCTTGGACGCTGATATAGGCAGTATTAAAGCGGGCAAGCTAGCCGATCTAGTGGTGATGGATAGCAACCCACTAGAGGATATTACCCATACCAACAGTATCAGCCGCGTGATGGTCAACGGTACTTTATATAACGCCGCCACACTTGCCCAACAGTGGCCGGAGACAAAAAACCTGCCGCCAACTTGGTGGCAGAACTAAGGACTTAACAACCGATGAAAAAATCGCACTTTTCCCGCAATATCAGCCGCCGTGATTTCCTAAATGGTACCTCTATTGGTGTAGGTAGTATGCTGCTTGGTGTCGGGGCGCCTAATGCCCTCTCATCTGCGCGAAGAAATGCCCCCGGCACCTCTCTCGGCCAAGACTGGTACGGCTACGGTGGGGTTGGCGATTACGCTCTATCTCATGGCAACACCCCAGACGTGGTCAATACAGCGCACAGCCTTTGGGGCGGTGGCTTCAGGCAGTTGGCCGACAACCCTGCAGTTGATGAAGAGGTTGATGTGGTGATTGTTGGTGGCGGCATGGCCGGACTTGGCGCCGCCTGGCATTTTAAAAAACATGCCAAGCCTAGCCAGACCTGTTTACTACTCGACAACCACCCAGTGTTTGGCGGCGTCGCTAAAGAAAATGAGTTCTCCGTTGATGGTGAAACCCTGATTGCTCCTCAGGGCGCCAACAGTTTTTTTCTGCCGCCCGCAGTCAGTGACCCTGAAGCAGTCAGCGGCGATGCGCGATATTACGCCGAGTTCAATATTCCGCGCGAACTACATTTCCAGCCTTGGGCGGCTGATAAAAGGCCGCTGAATTTCTCTCGTGATAACTATCTTCACCTGTATTGGCTGGCAGAAAACAATGTTGATGTCGGCCATTTTTTCGCCACCAAGGACGGACAGCAGTTCGCCAAAAATATATGGCAAAACAACTTTGAAGGCACCCCTTACACCGAGCAACAGCGCGACGCATTAAAGGCGTGGCGCAACGCTCGCCACGCGGGCCTACAAGATGACAGTGCCGCTCAATTTCTCGATAATATGTCGTACCGAGACTATATGCAGAAAACCTTCCCCTCTGCCATTGATGGTGCAGAGATAGAAGACCCCTTTCTGGCCGGCGCATTTGGCTTGGGTGGTGACGCAATCTCTGCCTGGGTGGCAAGAAGCGTGCTGATGCCGGGCACATTGTCACAACAGGCATTCGATCAGCCTTTACCAGAACGCTGTGCGTTTCCCGGCGGTAACTCTGGGTTTGCGCGCTATTTTTTAAAAAATATTATTCCCGACGCCATTGCAGGAAAATATCAGCTGGACGATATTATCACTGGCAAAATTAATGCCTCCGCAATGGATAAACAGGGTCAGCCCATACGCATCAGAGTTGGCTCTACCGCTGTTAGTGTTGCCCATGAAAGCAGCCCTGAGAGCGCGGATGCGGTGCGCATTGTCTATCAGCGGGACGGTCAAACATTCACTGTGCGCGCAAAATCGGTAGTTATGGCATCAGGTGGCTGGATTAATCGCCATGTCATTCAAGATCTACCGGCGGAGATTGATCAGGCCTACCAACAATTCAACCATGCTCCCTTTCTTGTCGCCAATGTGGCGGTGCGTAATTGGCGCTTCTTATACAAACTCGGCGTCACTGCCTGCCGCTGGAATGAAGGCTTTGGCTCAAGCTGCAATATCAAACAGTCTATGTTGGTTGGCCGGCATCAGCCCATGCTGGATCCCGACAAACCAGCGGTATTAAACTTTTATGTGCCTTTCCATCGGCCTGGCTTGCCTGTTAAGGCACAGGTCAGTGCAGGGCGAGCAGAACTCTTTGCCACCAGCTACGCTGACTATGAACAACAGATCATTATGCAGATGAACCGGTTGTTTGCCGCCAGCGGCTTTGTGCCAAAACGCGATATCAGTGGCATTATTTTAAACCGCTGGGGACATGCGTTTATCACGCCTGAACCCGGTTTTTTCTTTGATACCCCGAGCACAACAGCCCCGCGAAATATTGTTATGAAAGGGTATGGCCGCATTGCCTTTGGTCATGGAGAACTTGAGGGATTCCAACACTGGGGGCCCGCAGCAGATCAGGGCAGGCGCGCAATGACTGAAGCGCTCAGCAACACATAGTGGCTGTGGCTATTTACACTACTAACGACTAACAGGAATACAGTCATGCAACGAGGTGAATTTTCTTCCCGTCTGGCGTTTATTTTTGCCGCATCGGGCTCCGCGGTTGGCTTGGGCAATATCTGGGGCTTCCCCACCAATGCCGCTGAAAATGGTGGCGCTGCCTTTTTGCTGATGTACCTTATTCTGGCATTTTTACTGGCCTACCCCGCCATGATGGCTGAGTTAATTATTGGTCGCCACACGCGGTCCAATGCGGTCACTGCTCTACAATCTATCTCCTCTGCAGGAACTGCCAAGATCGTCGGTAAGCTAACCGGTATTGGCAGCATGGTAACTGCAGGCATGATCCTTAGCTTCTACAGTATTGTCGCAGGTTGGATGCTCGCCTTTATGCTCGAGCCATTAACCACGCTATTAGGCCTTGCCAATATTAGCCAATGGCTGACAGACTTTAGTTTGGTGCGCAATATTGGCTTTGCAGCGACCTTTATATTGCTGACGATTTTAATTATTAGTGCGGGTGTTGAGCAGGGTATCGAGAAATGGTCGAGCCGTTTGATGCCATCGCTGTTGATTTTGATTATTGGCCTGATTCTCTATGTGCTGACCCAAGCGGGTGCTATGGAGGGATTGCGTCATTACTTGGTTCCAGACTTCTCGCAAATCACCAATCCAAAGCTGATTGTCAGCGCCATGGGTCAGGCGTTTTTCTCTATGTCGCTAGGTGTCGGCACGATGTTGGTTTACGGCTCTTATATTCGCGCTGATGAGAATTTGCCCGTAGTCGGTGCTCTGGTCACCTTGACCGATACTTCGGTGGCGTTTTTAGCAGGCTTACTGGTGTTACCGGCCATTTTTGTGGCACAGAATCTTGGCGTCACTATTTATGCTGAAAGCGGTGCCCTTATAGCTGGCCCAGACCTTATCTTTCAGGTGCTGCCCGCATTGTTTGAGGGTATGGGTGCCACAGGTTTGCTGGTGGGCTTTGCCTTCTTTGTCCTGATGTCGATTGCCGCGGCCACCTCCTCTATCTCCATGCTTGAGGTGCCGGTTTCCTATGCCGTCGAAGCACATCAGATCGATCGCAACAAGGCGACATGGCTGGTTGGACTGGTGTTATTCGGTATTAGTGTCCTTATCTGCTTTAACTTTGACTGGCTATTTGGTTTTGTGATTGCTATGACGACGGAGCGAGCGCAGCCGCTGTTAAGTATGGTGGTATGTATCTTTGCTGGCTGGGTTTTCTATCGCAACAGTATTCTTGAGGAGCTCAAAAGCGGCTGCCCAGATGTGGAACAGGGGTTGTTCTGGAAAATTTGGCCTGTGTATGTGAAGTTCTTTTGTCCGACTTTGATTCTGTTAACATTTGCCCAAGAACTTTAAACGCGGATCCCTAGCGTAATTAAAAAAGGCTACCCACCAAGTGCCCCGGCGGGTTCGGGCGCTGATTGGCTACCATATATTATAGGTATAGGTGCAATCATTTGACGCAGATCAGAGGCAGACTGCAACTGCGTCAAATCATCAGCTAACAGCAACCGTCGGTTGCAACTTTTCTTGCCAGGTCTTTAAAAGAGATCTGCTGTCTATTTCCCAGGGATGAAAATCTTCCTGAAAAAAAGCTTTATAGGCAGGGACATGAGCTCTAATAAAGCCATCTTTTGAAAATAGAAATTTGGCGACACCCTTAAACGTTTTCCACTTCCAAAGCTGCTTATCATGACGCAACATTTTAACCGCCACCGATAACGTATCTTTGAACAGAAAGAACATTGCAAAGCGCATCACCCTTGTGCGCATTTTATAACTACCACCAATTTGATTGTAGACATCAAATGCAACAGATTTGTGCTCAAGCTCTTCGAGGGAATGCCACTGCCAAAGCTCAGCCATCGCCGCAGGCATACTTTTTATTAAACGCCCTTCGAGAATATTTTCACCAAAGGTGGCAGTGAAATGCTCTGATGATACAGTTGCAGCGAGGTTGATACGAGGAGTGATCTGAGGATCGTTTTTTGCGGTCTCGAGCCGGTCCAGAAAAACCCTCTCTAGCGACGCTAAATCATAACCTCTTTGTTGACACAGCAACTTATTATATTTTCGATGCTCGCGGCTATGTATAGCCTCTTGCTGATAAAAGTCTGCAACGTCCTTGGCTAACTTTGCATCGGTGATGCGATCTTCGTAAGCTCGAACAGAATCGATAAAATTGCGCTCGCCCGCTGGAAAACTAATGCTCATAGCATTAAAAAAAGCGGTTAAAAATGGGTCGTTATCTGCCCAGTCAGTCGCCAGAATTTTTTCCAGCTCAAATGTTCTATTTCTCACCTCGATAGAAACATCATTTGGCATTGTCGACTCTACGCTTATTGCAGTCATAGCACTCTCCTTGATTACATTGGAATCAGGATAACAGCTCAGCCTTTAAATGGAGGGATATTTTCAGTCATAATAGGGGATATATTCAGTCAACTATGCTAAGGTCTCAGCCTCTTAAGACCAATTAACGCGGATAACTTAGGCCAATAGGGTGATCAATCAACCGATACATAATCATATAGTCGAAAATCTGCTTACGACCTTGGCAGAGCAAGGCATCTCCTCACAACAACTGTTTGCGCGACCCGAGCTCGGCATATTTGAAGATCGACAAACGCCAAC
>MDTG01241732.1_pt1 | contig 13862 bp, 12 predicted proteins | sample 811421 | NCBI WGS metagenome assembly MDTG01 (sample SAMN05326645, study PRJNA326480) | marine metagenome | isolation source: seawater | place: Pacific Ocean: South East | collected 2011 | reverse complement strand
TCCACGCCAACTACTGCTGCTGATTGAACTTCAGAAAGTTTAAATATAATTTCTTCTATTTCTGCTGGCACAATATTCACGCCACCTTTAATTATTAGATCTTTTTGGCGGTCTGCAAAGTAAAATTTACCCTCTAAATCTTTGTACCCCAAATCTCCTGTTAAAAAATAGTCATTGTAAAAACTTTCTTTATAAGCTTTTTCATTTTTGAAATAACCAATAAAAATATTGTCTCCTTTTAGTCCAATTTGACCAATTTCATTAACATCCAACTCTTTATTATCTTTACTAAAAATCTTGCACTCATTAACAGATAATGGCGTTCCAATACTTCCTGGTTTCCAATCTTTTTTTAAAGGATTATCAAAATGTGATGGGCCAGATTCAGATAGGCCATACAAATTTGATACTCTAATATTAAATTTTTTATAAAATTGATTTTGAGATTCTGTTGATAATGGAGCAGAACCGCACCCAATATATTTTAAAGAAATATTAGATTTATATTCTGATTCTTTATATGGTGTAGCTAGGATTGAGAAAAGAACTGTAGGTACTATTTGAAGATTATCAATTTTGTATAATTTAATTATTTTCCATAGCTTTGGCCTTATTATATTGAAATTCTCGGCTAAAAATAATGTGCTTCCAACATATAATGATGGTAGAAATTGATAATTCGTTATGGCGGTGTGTCCTAGAGGAAGAATACCTAAATGATTGGTGTTAAAGCTAAACCCAAAATCATTGACTATTGATCTTGCCAAAGAAACCATATTTAGATGAGAATATAAAACATATTTGGAGTTTCCAGTTGTCCCCGAACTGTAATATACACATGCTGCACTATTAGGTGAAATGTCTTTATGACAATTTTTCTTGCTAAATAACTCTAACTTTTCAAAAAAACTTTCATCATCGCTAAAATTTTCAATCAAGCAGTTTTTATCAAGAAGGTTTTCATCTAAATCTTTTTTGCATATTAATAATTTTGTTTCTAAAAATTTTATATGCTTTAAAAGCTCATTCGATGATAGACTTGAAGGTGAAGGATTAATAATAATTCCTGACCTTATTGATGCTAGATAAATTATAATTGATGAGAGACAATTTGGTATATTTGTAGTTACAATTTCATTTTCTCTCACCCCCAAATCATATAGATAATCACAGCATCTATTGACATAATCGTCTAGCTCACGAAATGTAAGACTTCCACCATTAATTTTCTGTAGGTATATTTTTTCTGGATATAGATCTGCATTTTTTGAGAGAATTGATGAGAAATTATTTTCCATTAATTTTATCCTCTACTAGATTAATTAAGCTTTCAGTATCATATATCCTAAAAATTTCTTCGAAATCAAATTGAAATCCAAATTCATCTTCAATTAATGTGACTAAATTCATTTGACCAAAAGAATCCCATTCAGAAATATTTTCAGGACCTGAATCTTTTGCTATTTCTTCTACACCTAGGTTAAAGGTATTAGCAACTAATTCTTTAACTTTTTGTTCTATGTTCAAAACTATCTCTGAATATTTATATTGGTTTTATAGTAAATGTAGGTACTTAATTTAGTTTTGAGCTACAAAATTAGTTAAATCATAATATCTATTAACAGAATTCTCATTATCAAAATAGCCCTGCAAATATATATTTCCATTCAACTGTTTAATGCCTTCTTTGATGAAAACTGTTGAGAATCTTGTGCAATTATGAACTTCTGGTCCTTTATCCTTTTCATCCAAACCATATATATCTTTAAGCTCACCATTGTTAATGGAGTCTTCTAAATCAGATATAAACTTTTCAATATCTATTTTATTTTTTAATTTAAATCTAAAGTCAATTGTTGACACACCTGTATAAGGAATAACAGTATAATTAACAATAAAGTTATCATCATTAATAGAGGGCATCAGTAATTTAGCACTTTTTTCTAAGGTACAAAATTTTCTATTTAGTGTATTGTTTTCTGCAAGTCTATACTCTTGAATATTATGAATAACATTAACGTCACTATCCTCAATACCATATTGTTTTTCAATCCAGTCCGCAAAAGGCACATAAGCATTCACTGTACAAGATCCGTATGAAATTATTTTCATATCAGGCTTGATTTCATTATGATTAAAACCATAAACAGCTGTCATGTCGGGATCCCAAGATGTTGCTGAAATTAAAACTAACTTAGTTTTATCTTTTAAAAATACCTCAGAATTTTTATATTCAGTATTTTTACCAGTGCATTCTAAAAAAATATCAGGTTTTCCAACCCATGGAATAGAATAAGATTCATTATTGCTGTATTGGATTTCATGAGTTACTCCGTTTGGCTGAAGTATTACAAGTGTATTTCCAGATACTTTTACTTTGTATTTATTGAATTTTACATATTTGTCATGCATTAAAATATCATATGCATCGTCTATTTTAAGAAAATCATCATTAATGTAATCTATTTTAAATTTTGAATGATCACTTCTATCAAGCCAATACTTAAGAAGATGCAATCCAAACCTGCCAAAACCATTGATTCCTGTAGTTTTAATCATGACTTTTAATCCTTTTTCATATATATGTTTTTATTTTACATCAATTTATAAATAAAAGTCTTAACTAAAATTAAGAGATTTTACGAACTTCATTGTGTAGCCATATAGGATAAACAATATTAAGATAATTGTTTTTATAGACAGTTCTAGAGTGTAGCTAATTGAGGTTTGATGGCTAATTATAACAAAAAGGCTTGCTACTATTAAAAACATAAATATTTTAATCAATCTAATATAATTCCATATTATAGGAGCGTATTTGTTAGCAAAAAGAAGATATATAATACCCATTAAAAATCCTGTAATCAGCATTCCTGAGGCTGCTCCGGTTGCATCGTATTTTAAAGCTAAAGGATATGTTATTGCGACGCTAATTGTAATATTTGCTAAACTTAACCATGATATAAGCCAAGATTTTTTTGCATATATAAGTTGTGGTCCGTTTATTTTTCCAATGAATAAAATAGAATAATAAATAGTCAAGAAAATGATAATTATATATCCCCATCCATAACTTTCCGGGAATAGCAAAAGGACTTCTTTAGAAAAAAGAATTAATATTATTGCAGGGATAAATGAGATGTACATATAAACTTCAATAAATTTTGTATTTGATTCGGGGTGTCCAAATAAATGCTCAAAAAGTTTTGGAGTCCATACTCTTCCAAGCGCATTTGAAAACATATATACAATCATAGACATTCTATGAGCAATAGAATAAATTCCTAAAGTCTCAAGAGATGAAACTTGCGAGATTATAATCTTATCAAACTGAGTACCAATAAATCCAATTAAAACTCTTGGTGTTAAAGGCAGAGATATCTTACTTATTTCGTAGAAATATTTTATGTTAATAATAAATGGTAGATTTCTTAATTGGTGATACAAACTTAAAACTAAAATTAATAAGTGGCTGAATAATAGTGCTAATCCAAGCCAAGCTAGGTCTTTTTCTAAGATAACTAAAAAAATAAATGCAAGTAAAAAATTAATAGAAACTTGGAAAGTATGCATTAAAGAATAAGTTTTTGCCTGTCTGGTATTCCTTAAGAATAGATAATAAAACTTAGAAAATTCTGAAATATTTATAGCTATTAATATATATATCCATAATAATTGATATTTGCTATCGCCAAAAAAAAAGCTTGATAGTTGAGATGAAAAAAATATTCCAATTGAAAGTGCTATCAATATGCTAAGAAATGAAAAAAATTGTACTGAAGCAATTAATGATCCTTTATTTTTTTTACTTTCACTAAATTCAAAATAAGTTCTTTCATATCCAGCGGATAAGCCTAAATTTGCAATGCCTGCAATGATTGAGGCATAAACTAAAGCTAAAGAATATACTCCGACCGAAGCAATAGGTAGATAATTTGCAATAAATATATAAAATGCGATTGATAAAATTCCAGAAAATCCAGACTCTAAAGTGTAAAAAAATGAGTCACTAATTTCCTGTTTTTTTAACAATTTTCAGATATCCATTTAGATAAATTTATTTTACTGCTTATAATTGGTATACCATGAGCAGCATTATGATTTTTTTTGATAAAGTTAGCTGGATCATAAAAACATGAAGGCTTTCCAAGATCTTTTGCTATTAGTGCCGTTGCTGTAAAAGGAAAAGAAATAACCATTTTGCTTGCATCAATAATTCTATGTGGTGAGATTGTTGGATTTAATATAGATACATTTAAGTTAACCAATTCATTATTAAAGAAATGTAAAAATCTAGGATGAACGAACCAGCGCTCAAGATTTCTCTTTGATTTCATCACAGATTGCAAATTTTTAGTCTCAGCAATGTCTACAATATCCTTTATAAATGCAATGCTATTAGTTGCTGTAACATATTCTATCTCCTCCGCATACTTGCTATATTGGGTTAACCTATGTGGTGTAATACCAAATAAAGCTATACTATTATGTTGAATATTTAAACTTTCAGTAGCATTATCGCTAAACCATATTGGGTTTGCTATTTGAATTTCTTTGTTTTTTTCGGTAGATCTTCTTATAAAATCAGCTTGATATGAGTTCCACACTAAATATCTAGGCCATGACATACATTTAAAGGCAAATGTAGGATCATTTTTTATTCCCTCAACATTTGTTGAATAAAAATATAATGTTATTTTAGAACCACGACTTTCAGCATCATATGTCCATAAAGGTCTATATGCTTGATTTGTATTATGAAATAAATATTCCTTAGCTAAATTAGCTGTATCTAAAAGTGATAACTGTTTTGCTAAGATTGCTTGATTTAATATAAAAGGATGTTGCCATTTACCTCTCAATAAATCAAAGAATGCTATAGAAATAGCACAAAAACCCCATGTGAGAAAAATAATAATATTTTTTAATCCATATAATGGTATGACTGCTCCCAGCTTAGAATATTTAATAGTAATATCTGAGTTCATTTCAATATCAGGATTGTGTGAGTCATGTTTTATATTTTTAAAATTCATCTTTCCGGAATAATTTTTAATATACCAACTTACAATATCAAAAGATTCATTGAGCTTATCTTTAATTGGGAGATTGTTTTTATTTAGGTTAGAAAAGAAAACATAAGGCTCTTCTTTTCTTCCTGAAAATATTTTTAAGATGCTATAAAAGATAATTTTAAAATACTGTAAAACACTGTATCCAATTAAGAGAAATAAATATCCCCTCCAAAGAACTTCTGACCAATTTTTTGCAACTATATAGCCACTATCTTCAATCTTTTTAACCCAATCTGCTGGCAAAGGGTATATGATTTTATTTTTTTTATTCCCCTCCTGCAAAAGAAGAGTCTCATTAAGTTTATGCGTAGATAGTCTAAGAACTAAATACTGTCTTATGCATATTTCTCTTTGAGCAGAACTAGTATTTTTACCCATTATAAATGAAGAAAAGGAATTCCTTTCATAGTTGATCTCACTAGTTGCCAACAAGCGTTTTAAATTTGGAATTTTGCTTAATTTTTTAGATTTTTTTAATTTAATGTGCCCCCTAATGACGCCTCGCATTCTTGATTTATATCTTTTTTTTAACATAAGAATAGAGTTTAAGTTATAGATAAATTTTATCTTATATTAAAATAAAGTTTTTTTTAAAGACATTTAAATTAAAAAAATTATCAGTTCTGATTATTCCTTTTAAGCCAATCTTTTTTTGATAATTGCGAAATGTGGACATCATCTCTTTTACCATCACAAATTATAAAATCAGTTAATATTCCTATGGGCTTAAAACCAAACATCTTGTCTATTAAGGGAGTTACTGAATTAGATCCAGCATGAACACTTCTAAGATTCATTAAATTCATTCTATTAAAAGCAGATTCAAGCAATAGTCTTACTGCTTCAATAATTATATTTGCATTATCAGGTTGCTCGATACCAATTACATATGTTATGTCAGCATTACTATGAAACCAGTTTATTGAACTCAAACCACAAACCCCTATATGCTCATCATTTTCTATCTTACATATAGAGAAAACTATCCTATCTCTAGAATCTTTTAAAGATCTAAAAAAATCAATTTGAGATTCTTTTGAATTTGGTAAATAACGGTCTACAAGGTATTTTGTTATTTCTGGGTCGCTAAACCATTGATACCAATTACCTTCGGCATCCTCCATAGTGGGTGCTCTTAAATATATTTTTGTGCCAATTGCATATGGATTTATCATTTTTACCTTTATTTAGTCTTTAATACTTCTAGTATAGAAGAAACACTTAAACATTTTGCCATTTCATCATCAGTAAACCTAAACTCGAATTCTTCTTCAATTGCCATCAGCAAAATCATATGTTTAAGAGAATCCCATTTTGGAAAGTTTTCTGGTGATAGCTTTTCATCAATTTTGGAAACATTTAGTTGAAATATATCAGATATTATATTGAAAAGCCTGGCATTTATATCACTCATTTTTTTACCTTATGTTTACGTAATCTTTGCTAGATGATCTGTATTCGTTTAATAATAATCTATAATTTTTAGTTTCACCAGAATTAGATGTAAGACTAAAACCTAAATCCTCATAAAAATTTTTTACTTGAGAATTTTTTTGGGTAGCAATCCATTCTGCATCCATTGAAAATTTTTTATCTTTAAAAGTCTTTATTTTATTTATAAGCTCTGTAAAAAATGAGAATTCTATATTCCTTCCAATCACCCTACAGCTCATTAAAAAAGTATCTACAAAAGCAGTATTTTCATTAATTTTAATTATGCTTAATCCAGTAATCCCATATTTGCCATACATATCCTCCAGAGAGAAAGTTGAAATTAAATATTGATCGCTTTCAATAAAATTCTTAATTTCTGATTCCGTATATCGCTTAGTTCGTAAGTTAAACTGGTTAGTTTTTTGAGTCATTTGAGCAGCTCTTTCAATTGAAACATCGGAATTAAAAACAACTTGTATATTTAATCCAAGCGATTCAAGGTAATTGTCCATAGACTTAAATCTTTTTTTGTCCTCGACCCTCATACTCTCCTGAATATACATAGAGGTTTTTTTTGAATCTTCTTCGGTTGTAGAAAATGAAAACAGATCTCTTTCCAAAGATCTGATTAAATCAGGATAGGTTGATATATCCTTTGGTACTAAGACAGATTTTACTTGTGGTAATTCTTTTTTAATTAGTCCTATCTCAAATTCAGAGTCATCAATAAAAATAAAGCTATCTAACCCTAGGTTTAACTCATTAGAGAGATCAATTAAATTTTGCGCTTTGTCAGTCCAATTTACTTTCTTTAAAACAAAATCATCTTGTTTAAGAATCATATCTTCATGATTATCTAATATATTATTTATATCAGCTAAATTATTCTTACTGCATAATGCCAATAATATACCTTTTTTCTTATAATCTTTTATCAAATGCTGAACCTCGTGATATGACTTGCCTTTATTTGATAGATCATTCATTTGAATTTTATCTTCTCCATCTTCACCTAAAATGCCTCCCCATAATGTATTATCGCAATCAAGTACTAGTAATTTTTTAACCATTCCATTGCTGGATAAAAAAGCAGATTTAATATATTCGACATAATTAAAATAAAACTCTTTTGTATATAAAGACTTAGAGGACTGAAACTGTCGATAATCGATTGCTTGAATTAACCCTGTTACTGCTATTATTTTTTCAATATTAACAATTAATTGATTTTGCGAAATAACACTTTTAGTAAAACTATTTAAACGGTCGCTTAATAAGCTTAATTTTGACTGCTCAAACGCATTTGCATCAAAGTGAATAGAGCTAAACATGTTTATAAGAACTAATGGTGTATCTTTTAAGTTTTCTAGGCTTAATTTAATTTCTGATTCAACTTTATTGACTAAAGAATCTAGCTTTTGATCACTTAAAGAATTATATTTATAATTAAATCCGTCTATTAAATTAGATAACTCCCAAAAGATTATTACCGCATCATGATTTTTAAAATGTGTGCTGTCTTGAAGAATTAAATCGTAGTCACCAAGATCAATTTCTGCTGAAATTCCAGACTCCCTTAGTTCTAATTCTAAGATTTCTTTCAACTGGAAATTGGTAGAATTTCCTAAAAGAGCAATTTTTTTTATAGGGCTCTGCATCTGAAGACCTAGCTCATTATTACGCTTTATAATTTCGCCCCATTTCAAATCTTTCATAATTTATTTTCTATCATCAGTCCTGAAAAATACTTTTTGCAATGCTAGTTCAGTCGAGAAAATCCACTATGACAAATAGGACCTTCAAGAAAATCTTGAATATCTCTTCCGTTCTCACACTCAGAAATGAGTTTAATAACTGATTCAAGTTCATTAAAATATCCATCTAAAATAGATGGCTTATGCTCGGTACAAACATATACGGTATTGCTAGCAAGATAGCCTTTTTTTAACATTTCTTGTGTTATGAGAGTTTTATATGCAAGACTATTCTTGCCTGGTATTGTAAAAACCGGCAAGGCTGACAAGCCAGATAGCTCTATCTCAATTCCATACATATTAAATAACTCTTTCCACTTTCTTTTAATCTCATCGCCGGTTTTTGTAATAGTTTCCCAAGACTTCTCAGTCTCCATTATTTCTAAAGTCTTTAGAGATGCTACTGGGCCTATCCGCTCAGTCCAAAACGTACTACTAATAAAACTAGCCTGAGCATATTCCATACATTCTCTTTTTCCGATTACAGCAGTTAAAGCATAGCCATTTCCAATAGCCTTTCCAAAAACTGCTAAATCAGGCTTAACGCCATATTTCTTGTGCAAGCCACCAAATGTTTCTCTAAATCCAGAAGTACACTCATCAAAAATTAAAACAATATTATTATTTGTGGCTAAATTTCTAACTTTTTCAAGAAAATTGTCTTTCGGACCTTCAGATCGAGATACTTCCATTTTAATAGTCCCTATATTTTTATTTTTAACGAGGGACTCTAAGGCATCAAAATCATTGTAGGTAAATGGGTATATAGTAGATTCTAAATTTTTAGGGACTCCGCTTGTTTGTAGCCCAGGCAGTAAATGATCATTTAGCCCTTCGTTATTTCCAAGATTGGCAGCTAGATACCAGTCATGCCATCCATGATATCCACATATTGCTATATTATCTTTATTAGAAGCAGCTCTAGCTATTCTAACTGCGATTGAATTAGCTTCTCCTCCAGTTCGAGCAAACTTTACCATGTCAGCCCACGGGTGCATATCAACCAATCTTTCAGCCAGATAAACTTCCTCAGGACAATTTAATGTACTCATATTTCCAGATTTTACGGTAGCACTAACAGCTTTATCTACTTCCGGATGACCATAACCAAGAATATTCGTACCTATTCCCATGATGCTTACATCAATATATTTATTATTATCTATATCCCAAACTTCACAACCAGATGCTTTTTGAAAATAAGAAGGCCACCCTTCAGGCAAAAATTGCTCTGATCTTTTTGATAAAAGCATGTTTCCACCAGGAATTATATTTTTAGCCTTTTTCCATAAATTTATTCCATTCTTTCTATTTCTTTTCATTTTCTTTCCAAATATACATTGTTTCATAGCCAATTTCTGTAAAAGGCTTAGTTAGTGAAATTAAATCAGGATTCATATCTAAAAATTCTATAATCTTGTCTAAAGGTATCCTAGGAGCAAGATCTATAAAATTTTTATATACAGCTTTACATAAAATAAGATCTTCGGGATTATCCACGGTAAGCCTTAAATCTTTTCTTGAGTAGCATGCTGGGGGATTAAATTTGATTAAGTGAAAATTAGCAGCATTCTCGCGCATATATAGAGTGCAAAGCTCAGACCTGTGTCTAGAATCACCTTTTTTATGAGATTTTTTTAATGCTTCTAATTTGATAATTTCAAAACCACATCCATCAACTACATCATCATAGAAGGTAGCGTCACAATCTGTTTTAACATGCTGATCCCAGGCTTGTTCTATAAAATTATATGACGGGAACGGTGATTCGCTTGTAACTCTAAATATATCAGTAGCATTTACCTTTTCACCACACGCAATTAGTCTAGAAAGAACATCAATTTCATCACCCTCCACAAATTGCAATTCTTTTTTCTTTGCATAATTGATGAAAGAAATATTGTCTACTCCTTCTGCTATTCCAAGAACTGTCTGATCTATACAATTAACAGTATCTAAACATTCTATAATATTGGAAAGAATTGTCTTACTTGATTCAATATTTAGATTTTGAAATGGCTTTGCGTATAGTCTGGATCCTTGATTGCGAACCGCAAGTGCTGTAATTAACTTTCTATCCTTAGCCGAGGTACTCAACTTACATCTCCTTTAATTACTGGCAAATTCTTTAAAAGATCTTTATTTACTTTTTTACCATAAATTTTCTGTATATCAGTATATGGCTTTTGTGCAGCTGTCCTTTTTAAAACAACATCATGCACTTCAATTACTTTGCCCTTTTTAACATTTTTTGCAAGAACAACATGTCTTCGAATATTCTTCCTATATTGATTTTCAGCATCAGACATACCAAAATCATTTTTGGAAGAACTCTGGCCATAAGCAGATGTTATATCTCTAATGCTATTAACAAATACCTTAAATTGATCAGGATTCATTGCTGATTCAAAATCTTCAAGCTCCATACAGGCACCTAAAGTAAGATGTTTTTCTAAAACTGAAATGCCTTGTCCTAATGCAAATGCAGGAAGCGTAATACTTGAAGGGTTCTCAGGATCAACATGATCACTAAAACCATAAGTAACATTATTATATTGTTGGAAAGATGCTTTCCATATTTTTAGACGAGAAATTTGGTTATCATTTATTGAGGTTGGGTATCCTTGAAAACCATGAAAGAGTATTACACTCTTATTATTTAAAATTTCTAGAGCATTCTTAATTTCATTTTCATAAGCCCCGCCAGCTCCCAGCATTATTCTTTCAACAGAACTCTTAGCTAAGCTATTTAAAAAACCAACGTTATTAATATCTGTTGCATGTAATTTAATTGTTTTAACATCAAGTTTTTCTGCAAGAGCTAAACTTAGCTCTCCAAAAACATCAAAAATAAGCTCAATATTGTTTAAATCGCAAGTTTTCTTGATTTCTAACCAATTATCATCACTCATTTCAAGCTTTGTAAATAAGTCATAATATTCATAATCTGGGGTAGAAAGTTCATCAGCATAAACTAATTGAAATTTAGCTGAATCAGCTCCAGCTTTAGATGCAGCCTTTACTAATAGTTGTGCTTGTACCATAGAACCCTCAAACCCTTGAGCTAGTTCAGCAATTATTTCAAATTTCATGTCTATCTCCGTTATATATTAAAGTTGCCAATTAATAGGGCTTATAAGATTAATATCATTTATGCCTGGATGATTTATATTAAGATCTATGGGTTTATCTAGCGCTTCTAAAATTTCAGAAAACTGGACCTCACTTTCAATACCAACGATAATTTTATCTATTTCAGGAATTTGAGCAACAAAATGAAGAGAGGCTTCTAGGGGGGATAATTGATTTTGCACACAAAAACTATTCCAAGCTCTAAAATGAGGAATCCAAGTATTAAAGTAGCTAGGAAGATCAGTGCATTTAGACAATAAAATACCTTGTAAAAAAATAGACCTAGCAATAATTGAAATATTTAAATCTGAAAGTTTTTTTAACCATCCTGAATCAATAATCCTTCTATCAAAAATATTTATAGGTACCTGAATTGAATCTAATTCATAATTATCAATAATACTAGGAAGAATATCAGGTGAATAAATTGAGATTCCAATATTTTTTGTGTAGCCTTGGACTTTAAGATTGTACAAAGCCTCGTATATAAACTTGCCATATTTTCCTGTTAACTCTTCAGGTCTATGAAGCAGGATGGTATTGACCGAAGATGCTTTTAAATTATTCAATGAACACTCTAAAGATTTTTTATAAAATTCTGTAAAGCCTTTTTCTAAAGAGCCAATAGATGGAAGTTTAGTAATAATAGTCAAATCATCAACTCCAATATTTCCCAGGATATACTCACTGCTTCCATATGCACTCGCTGTATCAAGACTGGTAATATTATGAAAGCGGGCTTTTTTTATTATGGATAAGGTCTCTTCTTTTGATACCTGACCATTTTCATTAGTAACACCATAATCTTGACCAAATTGTGCAGTTCCAATGACTAACTTATCTAAAAGGCGCTGCATAATTAAAATAGGTCTTGAAAGCCTTCTTTAAATTGTTTATTTGATGGAGACCTTATTACATCAATTATATAAGCCTGTTGACTTTCAGTCATATCAGGATATATGGGTATGCTTATAGCTTGTTGATAATATGATTCAGAATTTGGGAAATCATCGATATTAAAGCCAATATCTTGATAATATGGCTGCCTGTAGATAGGAATATAATGCAGGTTCACATTAATACCTGACTCTCTCAATCTATTAAATGCATTATTTCGGGAGTGAGGGCCTGATGTATCTGGAAATCTTAAAATGAAAAGGTGATAAGATGAAAAGGTATCTTGATGCTGCTTGGGTAGAATTAAATTATCAGAAACTAACTCATTAAAATATGTATTTGCAATAGCGTGCCTCTTGCTGATAAATTCTTTTAGTCTGCTAAGCTGACTTTTTCCTAAGGCTGCATGAATATCAGTCATGCGGTAATTAAAACCTAAATCAAGCTGTTGATAAAACCATGGCCCATCGGGCTCTATTGTCATTAAATCAGGATCTCTTGTAATGCCATGACTTCTAGTTGAGCCCATTTTTATTCCTATTTCTTTGCTATTAGTTACAGCCATACCTCCTTCGCCTGAGGTTATAATTTTTACTGGATGGAAACTAAAAACTGCAATATCGCTATATTTACAGGCACCAACAGAATGGTCCAAATACTTAGCTCCTACTGCATGTGATGCATCTTCAATAATTTTAAAGCCATACTCTAAAGATAGCGCATGAATAGCCTTCATGTCACAGGATTGCCCTGCAAGATGAACTGGTATAACAACCTTTGGTAATTTGTTAGATTTCTTAGCAAGAATTAACTTTTCTTCTAAAGCATCTATTGAAATATTATATGTCTCGGGGTCAATGTCTATAAAATCAACCTCAGCACCGCAATAAATAGCGCAATTAGAACTAGCAACAAATGATACTGGTGATGTCCAAACAATATCTCCTGAGCTAACGCCTAGAGAAAAACATGCAACATGAAGAGAACTGGTAGCACTATTAGATGCAACGGCATATTTTGCTGAAACCTCTTTACAAAAAGCCTGCTCAAACAAAGGGACTTGTCTGCCTTGAGTTAAAAAATCCGATTTTAAAACAGAAACAACAGCTTCAATGTCTTCATTTGAAATAGATTGTTTGCCATATGGAATCATAATGTTTTGATTTTATTATATAGTTGAGAATTCAATTGCTCTTTTAATTCATTTATGCCTACAGAGATTATACCTATATTTTTGCCAATAAAATTATGTAATTTCTTGTCACTCAGGCTCATATCTGAAGGCCTTTTTGTTTTTAAGTTTAAGGATTTTGAACTTACTTGCTCAATAAAACTATCAGATAATTCAAAGATATTGGCGACTTTTAAACCGAAATCGTATTTAGAGACTCTCTCTGATCCAACCACATTAAAAATACCTTTAGCATTTCGAGCTATTAAACTATTAATACTATTTACTAATCCACTTGTGGAAGATGGTGTGTAATAGTAATCATCAGCTAGTTGAATTTTAGAACTATTTGAAAGACTATTAATTATGAAATCACTAAATGACATTTTATATGATGGC
>MDTG01098007.1_pt1 | contig 13862 bp, 14 predicted proteins | sample 811421 | NCBI WGS metagenome assembly MDTG01 (sample SAMN05326645, study PRJNA326480) | marine metagenome | isolation source: seawater | place: Pacific Ocean: South East | collected 2011 | reverse complement strand
TGAGACCGCCGCCATAATAAATCCACGCATTAAGCTCCATATTAGTTAGACCAAAAGGAATCGCACAAAAAAATTGTGCGGCATCTAATTTTCCCTTATGCGTATATGGTGCGCCATGCCCCATCTCTACAGCACCTCGACTTACAGCATCAAAAACTTCAAAAGGCGGCACCAATTCCCCACCAGCATACACTTTTATTTTCAAACGACCGGCAGATGCGCGCTCAACGCGCTCAGCTAAATTTTCAACGGCCATGCCAAGACCTGGAAACTTTGATGGCCAAGATGTTACGCAGGACCATTCAAAAGTTTCAGAATTTGAATTTACTTCAACAGTGCATTCTTTACTAGATTGCGCACATCCAGCTAATCCTACCGCAGCAATACCGCCAACAAAGTCTCTTCTTTTCATATTTATTTCAACTCTAATAATTTTATTTATAGATTACGCGTACTCAAAGTGGTACTCAACATTAATAAATAAAACCATTTTTATGATATTGTGGGAAATTATTTTAATAATTAAAACCACTTTTATTACTAAATAAACAATATATTGTAAGTATTTACCACATTATTAGTAAAATCATTTATTTAATATGTATCTTTATCATTAAATTTCGATTTAAAAACTTATAATAATTCAACTCTCTTAAAAAAATATTTTTTTAAAAATTAATTTTGTTCAATATATTGCTTACCTGTATTTTTTTAATACATTATATTAAATTGACTATATGTTTATTAGATAGCTTATAAAAGGCTTCAAAAAATTTAAAAGAGTAGTATCTTTATATGATTGGACTTCTTCAGCGTGTAGATAAAGCTAGTGTAACTATTGATAACAAGATAACTGGAGAGATTGACCGAGGTTTACTTGTTTTTTTTGCTGTACACCGTGATGATGATGAAAACAAAATCACTCGTATGACTGAAAAGGTTTTATCTTATAGAGTATTTCCTGACTCCAATAACCGTATGAACTTGAACATCAAAGATATCTCAGGCGGATTATTGGTTATTCCACAATTTACTCTTGCTGCTGAAACGCATAAAGGTACTCGAGCTAATTTTACAAAGGCTGCCCCACCTGAAAAAGCTTTAACGTATTTTAATAAATTTATAAAGCAATGTAACCAAAATCACGAATTGGTAGTAAGTGGTAAATTTGCCGCTGACATGAAGATCAATCTAATTAATGATGGTCCGGTTACATTTTGGTTAGAAACTTGAGCTCTATCTGATATCGTTGCAGTATTATTGCAATCTGAGGTATACCATAAGTATAAATTATGGTTTCTTGATTGATATTGTTTATAAATAACAAGGACTATGTCCTAGGAGTAATATAATGTTTGCCAACATTGGTCCATGGCAGTTATTAATTATTTTGCTTATCGTATTAGCTATTTTTGGCACAAAAAAACTTAGCACGTTAGGCTCAGATCTTGGTAAATCAGTAAAAGGCTTTCGAAAAGCTATGAGTGATACCGAGGAAGTTGCTGAAAAACTCAGCGATACTGCAGATGCAGAATTTAATGAAACGCCGGCTGAAGAAAAAGCTAGCGATAAGAAAAAAACCTAAAGCATTTTATTAAGATGTCAGGAATTGGTGGATCTGAATTTTTCTTACTGTGCCTGATTGCGCTTCTCATATTAGGGCCTGAGCGACTCCCGAAAGTTGCTCGGCAGTTTGGTGAATGGATAGCTAAAGCCCGTCAAATCACACGATCCTTACAGAATCAACTAGAGCAGGAAGCTAATTTAAAAGATGACTTTGGATTTGACCCCAATACAATTAATCCAAAATCTACACACAATTCTGATGAAAACAACACAGCTTCATCTCTGATCGAAAAGAAAATGGATAACAAAGCAGATGAAACTAATGGAAATGATTCATCCTGATGGCTAAAAATAAAAAGAATGCTGAGAATTTTGCTGAAGGTTCGTTGATATCTCATCTTTTTGAACTCAGAAATCGACTTTTTATTATTATTGGAAGTGTATTCTTAATATTCCTATGCCTTGTTCCGTTCTCACAACAACTCTTAACCATTATGGCGGACCCACTAACTCAATTTATTGAAAGTGAGAAACTACAAGCGATTAAGCCAATTTCCCCTTTGACAGCTCAAGTTTATCTAGCATTTTATGCGGCACTAATCATTGCAATGCCAATAATTTTATATCAAATTTGGGCTTTCGTAGCCCCAGGTCTATACCGAAAAGAGAAGAGCTTTGCATCACCACTCTTTATTTCAAGTGTCTTTTTATTTTATGTTGGTTTAGCCTTTGCATACTTTGTAGTGCTGCCTTTAATTTTTGGTTTCATTTCTTCTTTTGCAGCAGAAATTATTGACTGGAAACCGGATATAGCTGAATACATTAGTTTTGTAATGATGATTATTTTGGTTTTTGGTGCAGCTTTTGAAACACCGGTAGCAACAGTTTTAAGTGTATGGACTGGGTTAACCACAACTGAAAAACTTGGTAAGGCTCGACCGTATGTTTTTTTAGGCGCTTTTATTATTGGTATGTTACTTACACCACCAGACATAATTAGCCAAACAATTCTAGCTATACCTGTTTACATTCTTTACGAACTCGGAATTGTTATGTCAAAATTGTTTAAACCAAAAGAAATTAAATAATAGCTACTGATTATTTCATATAGCCTTGCTGGTTTGTAAATTTTTTATAAATTTATTTCTTTAGGAGTCTTATCATAAAAAAGAAAACACAGATTAATTTACCTCTTGTGTCACCTGATAAAGATATTCTTGAGATCACAGTCAAGGCAATCATTCTAGGTGCATTTTTATCTATAATCCTCGCTGCTGCGAATGCATACATAGGGCTTCTTGTCGGCTTAACTGTGTCTGCTTCTATTCCTGCAGCAGCCCTGTCAATGGGATTATTGCGATTCTTTCGAAACTCCACAATTCTTGAAAATAATATGGTTCAAACTGCAGCGTCGGCAGGTGAATCACTTGTTGCAGGCATTATTTTTACAATTCCGGCGCTTGTTATGATGAAAACTTGGAGTGGTTATGAATACTGGCCGATGCTGGTTATTGCTATAGTTGGAGGTATTCTTGGTATTGCATTCACTGTTCCTTTGCGACGCGCCTTAATTATTGATGCGCAGCTCGCTTTTCCCGAAGGACAAGCAACCGCTGAAGTATTAAAGACAGGTGGCATTGAACGCAATGCTGAAATTTTTAACAAAGAAGACGCGAACAATGGTTTTAAAGTTTTGCTCCAAGCTACCTTCATTGGAGCAATCTTTAAATTTTTTGAATCTGCTGTAGGAATTCTAGCCAGTAATATAGCAACAACAAAAGCTTTGTTAGATGGTAAATACCTTTTCCTATCTAATGTATCCATAAGTCCAGCACTGATAAGTGTTGGATATATTGTCGGTTTAAATATAGCGGTACTTGTTTTTTTAGGGGGCATCGTAGGAACACTCATCGGAGTGCCTCTTAACTGGGCTATCAACCATGAATCTATTTTGATTTCTGCAAACATAAGTTCATCGATTGCATTAACTGACCTAAACCTAAACCAATGGGTTTCTCTAGCCAATCAATCTTGGCAAGAATGCAGACGAATAGGCGTTGGTGCCATGATGGTAGGTGGATTATGGACACTCTTTAGTCTCAAAAAACCCCTCACCGAGGGCATAAAATCAAGCATCAATGCTTTTCAAAAATCTCAAAATAACAGTGCTAATACCTTACGAACTGAACTTGATACTCCAATTAAATATGTTTTTTCAATAATACTTATATCGGCAGTGCCTTTATTCTTGGTATTTCATGATGTACTAAGTGACCATACAGACAGAACAATAATCTCATTATTTATGACATTCTTGATGTTAGTGCTAGGTTTCATTTTTTCATCGGTAGCTGGATATATGGCAGGTATTGTTGGAAGTTCAAATAATCCAATCTCAGGGGTAACTATCGCAACCGTTATTGTTTCTTCATTAATTTTATTAAAATTACTCGGTAATTATGAAATAACCGCCACGCTTGGTCCAATTGCTGTTATGTACCTTGCAGCCTTAATTTGTTCTGCTGCAGCTATTGCTGGAGATAACATGCAAGACCTAAAATGCGGGTATATTCTCGGTGCAACACCATGGCGACAGCAGCTTTTTCAAGTTATTGGTGTAATTTCTGCTGCCGCTGTTATTCCACTAATTTTACAACTTTTAGACAATCAATATGGAATCGGTAGGCCTAGTCCAAATCCTGTAGCTGTATCATCTAGCTTCTTAGCAGCGCCACAGGCTGGCTTAATGATGAGTTTAACGGAGGGAATTTTTGGTTCAGGTATTAAATGGAGCTTTATTATCTTGGGATCAATATTGGCAGTAGGCTTTATAATCCTAGATAAGATGCAAGAGAAACGTAATTCAAATTTTCGTTTTCCTGTTTTAGCCATTGCAATAGGCATCTATTTACCGTTTGGTTTATCGATTCCAATCTTTATTGGCGGCCTTTTATCTTGGATAGTAAAGAAAAAATCTTCTTCTTTTGGAAGAAAAGATCAGCAGAAATGTTGGAATGTTGGTCTACTCGTCGCATCTGGATTAATTACTGGTGAAGCGTTGATGGGTGTGATAATTGCGTTAATGGCAGGAGTGGGTTTTGTTATTCCGTTTATAAATAATTTTAGTTATTCATCACCATTAGGATTGATAGCTATTGCAATTATTATTTTTTACCAGTATCGATCACCGCTATCAATTAAAAATATATAAAAATAGTATCCTAACGACCAACACAAGCTCCTGCATAAGCTTTTCGAATACCTGCGTTGTCAAGTTGACAACTATTATCATAGGTATTCCCGTCAAAACCACAGACAGGTAAAAATTCATTAGTACAATTTTCACCTAAGCTTTCACAGACACCGGCATAACTTATGACAACACCACGTCTTTCAGCATAGCAAGCATTACTATAAGTAATAGAATCTTCGCCACATACTGGTACAAATAGGCGTGGGCATGAACGAATATTACATAGACCTTCAGTGAAATTTTTTACGCCGGCTTGTTCTCCAATGCAAGCATTATCATAAGTCTTGCCGTCCTCCCCGCACACCGGAGAAAATATTTCTGGGCAGTTATTAACATCACAAGATCCTTTGCGTTGCACAGGAATGCGATCAGTTTGAGCCTCACAACGATTGATAAATGTTTGGCCATTGATACCACAAACAGGATCACTGTAACTTGGGCATCCATTGGCCGTACATGCACCAAAGCCGGCTATTTCGATACCTGATTTATTTGCAAAACACTCATTAATATATGTATTACCATCATTTCCACAAACGGGTTCAAAAGCTTGTGAGCAACTACTAGAATCTTTGTTGCCACAGATGCCTACTTCCTGAATTTCAATGCCAGCTACATTAGCTACGCACTCATTACTATATGTATTTCCATCTACACCACATACTGGTTTGTATTGCATTGAACAAACAGATTGTTCAATGTCTGCTAACATTAAATTTGATGTTTTTGCAACGGCCTTATTTTGTAAATCAATATTTGTTGCATCAGCTGCTATTAGATGAAATAGAAAGATAAAGAATAAAAAGTTTTTAAAAAAAGTTATTTTTTTCATAATTTATTTAGAAAATTTTATAATCTTATTTAAGCTGACTATGCAATTCAACTTGAGAACTTAAGAGTATAATTGCTTCAGCCAATTGTTTATCAACCTTAGTATTTATTTTTCCAGATAGGCGAAGGTCAGGAAATCCATGAGTATTACTTACATAAATATCAGGCTTTATGCCAACATCATGAATAGACTCACCAGATGGAGTGTAATATCGGGATGTAGTAATTTTAATTGCACGACCCTTTGATAAAGGCATAACCGTTTGGACTAAACCTTTGCCATATGTCAATGTACCGATAATTACACCCCTATTATTGTCTTGAAGCGCTCCTGCGACAATCTCAGCTGCAGATGCAGAGCCATTATTAACAAGTACAATAATCTTAGAGCCATTAGTAATATCGCCATAATGGGCTGAATGAGAAAAGCGTGATTCAAGTGTTCGACCTTCTGCAAAAACAATTATTCCAGAATCTAAAAATAAATCTGATACTTTCACAGCTGAATCCAATACACCACCAGGATTATCTCGAAGATCTATTATTAAACCTTCCAATGAACCCTGATGTAAAGCCCTTAATTCATCTATGGCATGGCTGAGTTCATGAGCTGTGTTGCTATTAAATTGATTTACACGAACATAGCCATAAGATGGACTTATGAATTCTTTGTGGACGCTAGGAACATTAATAACTTGTCTTTGAATAGAATAATCAATAACACCATCTTCCCGTAAAACAGATAATTTTACTTTTGAACCAACCTGGCCTCTCAAACGACCCATTGTGTCACTCATTTTATTGAATTCGATAGCTTGACCATCAATTCCAACTAACTCATCACCACTACGAATACCTGCTCTTGCAGCTGGTGATCCTGCAATAGGAGAAATAATTCGAATTTTATTATCACTTTGACCAACTTCAATCCCAACACCAACATAGCTACCAGATGTGCTTAAACGAATTTCGCGGTATTCATTTATATCAAGAAACTCGGAATGTGGATCAAGACTGCTCAACATACCGCGAATAGCATTTTCTAATAAAGTGATATCATCAATAGGATCAACGTATTCACGCTTAATATGCTCAATAACTTCAATAAAAAGTTGAGAATCTTTCCGAGAAACTTGTTTAGAGGGGAGTTGATCAGGTCCGAATAATTTACCACCTATCGATAAACTTAAGCCCATTACTACGCCTATGGTAACAACAAGAATAATTCTAGTTTTCAATGACACATATTGCTCCAGTCATTTTAGCCCTAAATCTTACATAAAATTAATTATTCACCATAGCATAAAATAAAGGCTTCTAATTCTTAAAGCTTTTTGTCACCCAATCGTTTGGATTAATTGGCTTAGCGCCTTTTCGAAGCTCGAAATATAAACTAGATTGTTGTTGACCGCCGCTATCTCCAACCGTTGCTATTACATCTCCAGGAGATACCCAATCGCCAGTATTCTTAAGTATGGTTTCGTTATAACCATATAGAGTCATAAAACCATCACCATGGTCGATGATAACAAGCAAACCTAGCCCTGCCAGCCAGTCAGCAAAAGCAATTTGGCCATAATGAACAGCGCGTACTTCACTTCCACGAGGCGCAGTGAAAACGACACCGTTCCAATTAATTTTTCCACCTACTCTCGGTTGACCAAAATCATGAATAACTTTCCCATTAACAGGCCAATCTAAACGACCATTATAATTTATGAAAGACTCTTCTAAGTTAATGGAATAATCCGATAGAATATTTGTAAGATCAGAGATTAATGTTTCTAATTTTTTTTCTTGAACTAAAAGTTGATTAACCTGTAACCCTTCATCAGAAATCTTCTTATCTAAATTTTTTAAAAGTTTTTGTCTTTCCTTTAAGGAAAGATTCAACTCATCAAGTTCTTTTTGCCAGGCCTTAGATAGATTAATTAAATTTAATTTTTCAGCAGAAATTTCAATATTTAAATCATTAATCTTTTTTATTTCACCCATAACAGCAGAGATATTTGAAACTCGATGCTTATTTAAATATTCATAATAGACCATCAATCGACCGAGCATTGCTGGATCACGTTGATTAAGTAGTAATTTCATTTTTTCTTGACTGCCGCTCATATAAGCTGCGCGTAATTGAGAAGCAAGCCTACTAGACTGCTCATTAAAATAAGCTTTATGATTGATTAAATCAGTATTTAGAGCTTTATTTTTTCTTTCAGCTAAGCGCTGTTTAGCTTCAATTTTGTCAATTTTAAGGCGTTTTTCGGAAAGACCAATTTCAATTCTTTTAAGATCGCCAGTAACTTTTTCTTGTTCATCTGTAGAGCGATCCATGCTACCTTTTAAATTATTAATACGCTCTCTAACTTGCTGTAATTCATACTCTTTACTCTTGACCAGCTCTTTCTGGGATTCTTGGGCATGCGCAAAGATAGATATTGCGGTAAAAATAAAAAACAAAATTATACGAATAATCATTTCAACATAGTCTAGAGGGTTCAGTGGGGTATTTCCTAACACTTTTATAGGTATACTTACCATTTTAAGAAAACATATTCTTTAAATTTAACGTTATTTGAGCAACCAATGGAAAAAGTTTTAGAATTTATAAGCAACCATACACTTTTGGTGGTGGCATTAATGGTCAGTTTTTTCGTAGTCATATTTACTGAGTTACGTCGTAAAGCAAGTAATCTTATAAGTATTGATATATCAGAAGCTATAAGTCTTTTTAATAAAGATGCAATAATCATTGATTTAAGAAATATTGAAACATTCTCTAAGGGACATATTGTCAATGCACGTAATATTCCATTTGATGAGCTTGAAGGAAAAATTGAAACTCTTGAATCAAATAAATCTCAACCTATTATTACTGTGTGTGAAGCAGGTATTATGTCAACTAAAGCTGTCAATATACTTCAAAAATTGGGCTTTGAGAGTGTCTTTAGTCTAAAAGGTGGTATGAATAACTGGGGGCAAATCGGATTGCCTGTTGTGACGGGGAAAAAAACAAAAGTAAAAAACAAAAGTAAAAAACCACAAAAGATTTAAAACTAAATTAAAGTAAAACATTATAGTAATAATTTTGGTGCTGAGCGTAAATATAATAAGCATCAAATAAAAATTAAGACTATCAAAATCGATCATCAGTTAGAATGATGGCAACAACAAATAAAGGAAGGAAAATGGCAGAAGCAAAAGATGCTGAAAAGCGTATATCAATAGGTAAGCTCTACTTAAAAGATTTTTCATTTGAGTCGCCTCAGGCACCTGAGGTTTTTCGTCACCCAGAATGGAGACCAAAAACAAATCTAGACCTAAGTAGTAGCCATATTGAACTAAGTGACAATCAGCATGAAGTTGTGCTAAAGACGACTGTTACGGCTGTATCAGAAAGTGAAAAGAAGGAAGATGAGAAAACCTTATTTATTGTTGAATTGGAGCAAGCTGGAATTTTTGAAATTGTTGGTTATGAGGGCGAAGAATTAAGTCATATTATCGGCAGTTTTTGCCCAAACACTTTGTTTCCATATGCGCGAGAAACGCTTTCAACCTTAATTATTAAAGCTGGTTTCCCTGAGTTTCTCTTACAGCCGATTAACTTTGATAACCTTTGGAGACAGGCAAGAGCTGAAGAAAATGCTAACCCAGGTGAGGGGGCCGCAAAACACTGATTGATAAAGCCGATCAGCAACCTATTGCAGTTATTGGCGCCGGCTCCTGGGGAACGGCGTTAGCGTTACAGCTTGCGCGATATAAAAACACTGTAAAACTTGGAGGGACCTATGAAATAGACCTTCTAAAAAAAATGGTGATTGATTGCGAGAACATCCAATACTTACCAAATATCAAGTTTCCAAAAAATATTAGTGTCTATCCACAACTTAATGATTGCTTGGAAGATGTTCATGATGTTCTAATTGTTGTTCCTAGTCATGGCCTTCGAAGTACATTAACTCAAATACTGCCTTTTCTTCATGAAAATTCTAGAATCTGTTGGGCAACTAAAGGATTTGAATTAGTAAGTGGAAAATTACCGCATCAAGTAGTAGCAGAGGTTCTTGGTAAAACGCGCCCTGTTGCTGTTTTATCTGGACCCACTTTTGCAAATGAAGTGGCTAAAGGATTGCCAACAGCAATGACAATTGCTTCAAATAATGCAGAATTTGGTGCATCACTTGCGTCAAGAATTTCCGGTGAAAATTTTAGAGCTTATACCTCAGATGATTTAATTGGTGTAGAAGTTGGTGGAGCAGTAAAAAATGTTCTCGCAATTGGTGCGGGCATTTGTGATGGCCTAGAGTTTGGTGCTAATGCAAGAATTGCACTAATTACTCGTGGTTTAGTTGAGTTGAAGCGTCTCGGAATTGCACTTGGAGCGAGAAATGAAACTATAATGGGTTTAGCGGGTATGGGTGATTTAGTTCTAACTTGCACTGATAACCTCTCTCGTAATAGACGTATGGGTCTTGCTATTGCAAAAGGAATTAGTGTTGAAAAAGCCCAAAATGAGATCAAGCAAGTTGTTGAAGGTGTTTTAGCCGCTAAAGCAGTTAATGAAGTCGCAAAAAATTTAAAAATTGAAATGCCAATTTGTTATCAAGTTTTTCGAATACTTTATGAAAAAGCGTCCCCACTAGAAGCTGTTGGTAAATTAATGGGCCGAGAACTTAAATCTGAAAATGATTAATTAATTGAGATAATAAATTAGAGTTACTACAAATATTTCACTGTTTATATTCACTACACCAAGTACTTTACTGACCACCAAAAAAATCAATTTGACGCCATGCTTCATAAAGCACTATTGCGGCTGAATTAGAAAGATTTAAACTGCGACTTCCAGGCTTCATGGGTAATCGCAATCTTTGCTTCTTTGGCAAACTATCGATTATTTTTTGCGGTAAACCACGTGTTTCTGGGCCAAATAGGAAGGCATCCCCTTTTTGATACGTAGGTAAGTTATGGGCGGTTCGACCGCGAGTACTCAATGCAAAAACCCTTGGATTTTCTAATGCATGAAGGCATAGATTAAGAGATTTATATGTAGAAATATTTGTAAATTCTGCATAATCAAGGCCAGCTCTTTTTAATCGAGGTTCATCTAGTTCGAAACCCAAAGGTTCTATAAGATGTAAGTTTGCGCCAGTATTAGCGCACAAACGGATAATATTACCTGTATTGGGTGGTATTTCGGGCTCATAAAGAATAAGGCTAAACATTCAAAATCCTGTAGAATTTCTTATTAATGACAAATGATTCTTTAAAAACTAATTTTTGTGGTATCGAAATGGTATCACCAATTGTATTACTCTCTGGCTGCGTTGGCTTTGGAGAAGAATACACACGTGTCAAAGGATACTCGAATAATGACGTGGGCGCTGTCATACTTAAAGGTACAACTGGGGAAGAACGTCTAGGCAATTCAGCTCACCGCATCTACGAAACATCTGATGGTATGTTAAATGCAATTGGTCTTCAAAATCCTGGTGTTAACGAAGTAATTAGAAATATTTTACCGGGGCTGGATTTTTCTGAAACACGTTTTTTTGCAAATGTATCTGGATCCTCAATTGAGGAATACAAAGAGGTAACTAGAAGATTTGATGATTCAAATATTAATGCAATTGAAATTAATATATCTTGTCCAAATGTTAAAGAAGGGGGTGTTCAGTTTGGTAATGATCCAATAATGTCAGCAGAAGTAGTAGCTGCATGTCGAAGTCAAACAAGTAAACCAATCATAACTAAACTTTCACCAAATCAAACAGATATTCAAGAAAATGCTCGCTTATGCATTGAAGCTGGCACAGATGGTTTTTCAGTCATTAATACCCTTATGGGCATGGCCATAGACAGTGAAACCCGCAAACCAATTATTGGAAATATACGTGGTGGTCTTTCTGGGCCAGCCATTAAACCGATAGCTTTACTCAAAGTACAACAGGTCTATGAAGTTGCCAAAATCCATAATATACCTATCATTGGACAAGGTGGAATTATAAATGCAACTGATGCCTTAGAATTTATAGTTGCAGGTGCTACAGCAGTTGGTGTTGGAACAGCATTATTTTATGACCCACTTATTTGCCCAACAATCAATTTGGGTATTAAAGAATATCTTAAGCGACACAAAAAAAAGACAATAACTGAACTTGTCGGAACTCTTGAGCTTCCTAAATAAAAATTACACTGAACTTTTAGTTACTTATTTGGCAACAAACGAATCATTGGGTTTCGAAGCATTACACGACTATCAGAGCCTATTGCCTCCAAGGCAATAGTACCTCTACCAAGGCTAGAAGGCCCCTCTACATCATCTGATTCTGTATATTCATTCACTACTTCATCATTTACTTTTATTGTGACTTTCTTACCGTCAACCCTAATGTAATAAGTGAACCATTCATTATCATTATGTGCAGCTGCTTTAACTTCACTTACTCCAACTAAGCTACCAGTCTTACTCTCGCCGCGACGACTAGCATTAATTTGAGCTTCATAACCATGAACAGGCCGACCATTTTCCTTATAACGAGTATGGAAATAGATACCTGAGGCAGAATTAGGATAAGTATAAACATCAACTTTAAATTCAAAGTTTTTAAATTGTCCGCCCTCTATAAGACCATCATAAAATAAATTTCTTCGGTCCCCCTTGATAATAAGGGTATCGGTATAAAAAGATCCACCCAGATGGCTAAATGATTTACCAGCGGTTGCATTATCGTTATGTGGATAGCTACCCCTTTTTCCGCTAGCTGTGCGTCCATACCAAGTAGTAGAGGTCCAATCTACAGCATTTTCATTTTCGATCCAGCCATTGAGAGTGCTATCTAAAAGAGATATCCATCCAAGACCTCGTTCTCCTTCATATTCTGGAGCCAAGCCATCATCTCCAAGTTTACCGGTCGCCCAAAGAAGTCCAGATGCAATCAGGTTTAAGTTTACATCCGAGCCCATCGAAGAATTATGATGTCCAAGTGAGCTAGTAAAAACAGGAACCCCCTTATATTCATGAACCCAAGCAGTTTCTGTATAAGAATCTGTTTCCACAGAATAAGCATGGGATAACGGTATAGCATTATTATGTAAATCAATTATTAAATATAATTCACCGGCAGGTGTTCTCCATGAACGAGGATTATTTCTCATCACTGGATGATTTGGTTCCAAAGATTCAATTGTGTAGGCTGATGTATTGGGGTGATTCTCTTTCTCATGAACATATGAGACAGCACCAATAAAATCCCACCAATCATCAGCAGCACCACCTTCTGCATACTGATAAAGATGAATTGGACAATGAAGGAAAACAGCAGGCACTTGATGCTTTACGTGCTGATCAATAATTCCTTTTACATAACCCTCATCTTTTATTTGAAGGTTGCATTGGTTATAAATTACGACATCAAACTCTGCTGCCCAGTCCTGATTATCGTGGCGAGAAAATTCAAAGTCAGTGGACTCCATAGTAAGTGTATCGGCACCTTCATAGTCAACAACTATCTCAATGTTTGAAAGCCGCTCTAATAAACCGTTTTTTATTTGATCTTTTTGAGTACCATAATCGTGCCAAGGCCCCCCACCAGTGGTCATTAAAACTCTCAGGGGATCTGCATTATGATCATGTGTTCCGTGATTATGAGCTCCGACATGCTGAAACATGCTACTAAAAAAATATAGCGCTAATACAATATGAAAGATTTTTTTAGGCTTGTTAATTTCAATTTCCATTTGTGGACCCCCCCACTGTGTTTTTACAAAAGAAAGATTCATTTGATGTTCAAATGAAATTCTTTAAATTAATTATCTAATTTGATGGCAAAGCGAAAGCATGAACTCGTTTTCCTAGTTTTGGTGAAACAGGAGATCGGAAACGATCACCGCCTCCACCTGCTACGATCACGACATATTGTTTACCGTCAATTTCGTAAACAGAAGGTGTGGCAAAGCCAGGGGCTTCCATTTGAAATTCCCACAGGACTTCACCATTAGTTTTGTCAAATGCTCTAAAACGATTGTCTTCTGTGGCTGCTATAAATAATAAGCCACCTTTTGTTACAGCCATACCGCCAAAATTTTCCGTGCCAGTATTTCTGATACCCAATTCCACTAATCCAGGATATTCCCCAAGAGGAATAGACCACTTAATATCACCTTTGGCAACGTCTACTGCGAGCAATTTTCCCCAAGGTGGTTTGATACC
>MDTG01188773.1_pt1 | contig 13863 bp, 9 predicted proteins | sample 811421 | NCBI WGS metagenome assembly MDTG01 (sample SAMN05326645, study PRJNA326480) | marine metagenome | isolation source: seawater | place: Pacific Ocean: South East | collected 2011 | reverse complement strand
TGGATGTGGGTTGTGGCTTTTTTAGGAGCAAGTACCGCGTACGCCGAATCAACATTAGGGCAAATTTATAAAACAGAAGAAGATGGCCAATATCGCGGTGGCCCAGCATATTATTTTGATCGCTGTTTAGAACAAAAATGGCTGGCGATTTTATTTGCCGTGTCGGCAATTATTGCATGTGGTGTTTTTCTGCCGGGCGTGCAAGCCAATGCTGTTGGCAACGCGTTTACCCAAGTGTTTGGTGATGGCACTATGGTCTCAACGAGTTTTGGTGAAGTCGGTAGCTTTAAATTGGTTGCTTTGGCAATTATTCTTATTGTTTTAGCGTTTATTATCTTCGGTGGTATTAAGCGTATTGCTAACTTTACTCAAATTGTGGTGCCATTTATGGCGTTAGGCTACATAGTATTAGCTTTAATCGTGGTATTTTTAAATATCGATAAAGTACCTGATATCTTCTCTTTAATCATAACAGATGCGTTTACCGCACAGGCCGGTTTTGGTGCCGCTATTGGTTGGGGTGTAAAACGTGGTATTTATTCTAACGAAGCTGGTCAAGGTACCGGACCGCATGCAGCTGCAGCGGCCGAAGTTGATCACCCAGCCCAACAAGGTTTAGTGCAAGCTTTTTCTGTTTATGTTGATACTATTTTTGTTTGTACTGCGACAGCATTAATGATTTTAATTACCCAGCAATACAATGTAGTGGGTGAATTACCTGCAGGGCAATTTATTGTACAAAACGTTGATGCTGCAACTGAAGTTGGTTCAGCTGCTTTCACGCAAATGGCTTTATTCAGCGTGTTTGGTGGTTTTGGTGAAGCATTTGTTGGTATTGCATTGTTCTTCTTCGCTTTTACTACAATACTTGCTTATTACTATATTGCTGAAACCAATATTGCATATTTAAATCGTTATTTTAAAGGCACTATTCCGCTTGTGATGGTGAAATTTGTGATTATGTTTATGGTGTCATATGGCATGGTAAACAGCTCTGGTTATATCTGGAGTATTGGTGACATTGGTGTGGGTTTAATGGCTTGGATAAATATATTGGGCATTTTATCAATATTCTTTGTGGCTAGACCTGCGCTATTATGTTTGCGCGATTACGAAGATCAGAAGAAAAAAGGTGGGGATATCACATTTGACCCTGTTAAGTTAGGGATCAAAAACGCTACTTTTTGGGAAAAGCGTCTCGCAAAACAATCAAAAGACTCTCAGTTATAGGATTGAGTGGCGTAATCAGACATGTTTTGGTTATTGTAAAAATTAGATACTCGTTGTTTTTCGGATCTCAGCTATTGGCTGCAATTGAAAAAAGACAACGACAAATAAAACACGTACAATAAAGGGCGCCGCAAGGCGCCTTTTTTATGCGTAGATTTTTATGCGAAGTATGGAGAAAGATATGGCAATTGTTCGTTGTCCTAGTTGTAATAAGTCAATATCCGATAAACACCAACAGTGCCCTCACTGTGAGAATAATGTAGCGCAGCTTGATGATGAACAACGTCAACAGCTAGCGCGCGAAAAACGCATTCAAAAACAACAAATGTTTATGAATCATTCTTTTTTTGCTCTACTGATATTTTTAGGTGGTTTCTTTAGTTTATACTTTTTACATCCAGAACCTGAAACTCCATCGTGGTACGCATGCACCGCAGCCATTGCAATCGGTTGTATTTGGTATTTAATAAACCGCGTTATTTTAGTGACTTTAAAAAAGAAAAAATGACATGAACATCGATAATCTCGTAAAAACAATTACCCCAGAATTATTCGAACGCCTTCAGTATGGTGCAGCAACAGGTAAGTGGCCTGATGGCACGGTACTCAGTGACGAGCAAAAGCAGCAGACAGTGCAATTAGTTATGCTTTACCAAGCAAAAGTAGCGCAAACAAATGAGCAATTCACCATAGGTTCTAATGGTGAAATGGTGCAAAAAACCAAAGCACAATTGCAAAAAGAATTTACCGCAGACAACGAAATAGCAAGGTTTAGTGAAAATGATCTTTAAACACCTTTTTACCCCGAAGTGGAAGCACCCAAAGCAACAAGTACGTTTAGAGGCAATTGAAAAGCTAGATGTAGAGCGTGATGCGACGATTTTAAATGCATTAGCTCTGGAAGATAGTTCAGCAGAGATCCGTAAAAAAGCGCTTAATAAAGTCAATGATTTAGTGTTGTGGTGGCAGGCGTATAAACAAGATCAAAGTTTAAAAGAATTAGCAGAACAGCATATATCAAATGCCGTACTGAGTGATGAAAGTAACTTATCTAGCCAAATTAAAAACGAATACATAGAGCGTTTTGCTCCAGTAAAAACACTTGAAAAACTTGCATTTGCAGAAAAAGAACTACAAGTAAGAGTGAAGCTATTAAAACGCTTGGCTAATCCTAAGTTAGTTGAAAAGGCGTTTAAAGAAGGTTCAAGCGAACTACAAGTAAACCTTGTTGAGCAAGTGATCACCCATCAATTAGTGAAAAACTTAGTTAAGCATGCACATGATGAGGCAAAAGTAGCCCTTGAGACGCATATAGAAAATGAGCGTTTAGCAATTGAAATGCCATTAAAAGTACAAAATGATACTCGTGTTATCTTGGCAAAACTTAATGCATTACGTGAAAAGCAAGACTATGCGCTTGTTACTCAACAATATGGCGAACTTACTCAGCAATGGCAGGCACTTGATCTAACCTGGTTAAATCCAGAACAACGCGAGACGGTTGCAAATAAATACATCGTACTAACCGAAAAATTAAATGAGTTAGTTAGTCAATTACAAGCTGTGCATGAGCAACAACAACAACGGTTAGCTCAGCAGCAACGACAATTATTGGCGTTGGCAAATTTAGAAGCGTTAAGTGATGAAATTGAAAATGCGCTACAAGTTGGCTTAGAAACACCAGAGCAAATACAACAAGATTGGTTGGAAGCTAAAGTTGCACAAGCACAGGAAACACTGACACAAAGCGAACTGCAAGACGGCGGGCAAAAAAACCAAGTGACTGGCAGATTAACAAGTTTGTTTAAGCAAGTAGCTAAATTACCAGAGCTTAGTGAAGCGATCAGGGTTTTTAAAACTTCATTAAAAGAATTGAGCAGTATCAACACTGACGATATTGACCAAGCAAATTATGATGAGGCTAATCGCCAATTTAAGCAGACGTATAAAGCGGCGAATGCATCTCTAGCTCAGTTACCTAAGCCTTTACAAGGGCCTTTTAAAGCACAATTAAATGAGCAACAACAACGCTGGGATAAAGCTGTTGCACCTATTAGTGATAAATTAACGAAAAATCAGCAACAAGCTACTCGCAAAGGACGCGATGTTCAGCGCCTTATTGAACAAGGCCGTTTTAATGTTGCATTTGGTGTGTTTAAAGGCTTTATTGAGCTGTATGAAACGTTAACTCCAGTTAGTCAGCAAAGTCTTGAAAAAGTCAAAGCAGATCTTGAGCAGCAGTTAGAAAATGCTCGTGATTGGCAAAAGTATGCGTCTGCCCCTAAGCGTGAAGAGCTACTAACTGAAATTACCAGTTTGCTCAATCAACCTTGCACAGATCCCAAGGCGCGTGCAAACGAAGTGAAAACATTACGTCGTCGTTGGAATGAGCTTGGGCGTTTAGATACCGAGCAAGAGCAGGCGCAAGGTAAAGAGTTTGATGACAAGATAGAGCTATTATTTGTACCATGTCGTGAACATTTTGCGCAACTAGAACAACAGCGCGAAACGACGAAACTTGAACGCGAAGCGATTATCACTCAGATGAAATCATTGGCTGATACTGATACGACGAGTGATGAGTTTGATTGGAAAGAGTTTGAAAGCCAATACAATCGTATCAATAAAGTATGGCGTAATGCTGGTAATGTAGAGCCAAAAGTATACCGTGCTTTGCAAACACAATATAAAGCGCAGCAACAGCAAGTATTCAATGCGTTGAATGCGTTTCATAAAAGCAACGCGGCAGCAAAAAATGCACTAGTTGAACAAGCACAGCAATTATCAGTAAGTGAAGACTTAGCTGATGCTTGTCAGCAGCTCAAAGAGCTGCAACAGCAGTGGCAGGGAATAGGCTTTGCGGGTGTAAAAGCTGAAAATGCATTATGGCAAAAATTCCGTCAATGCAACGATGTGACATTTGCTAAACGCAGTGAAGAGTTTGCTCAGCATAAGCAGCAACAAGCCGCCGACAACGCAGTTATCGCAGCACAACTGAGTGAACTTGAAGACGCATTACCAGCGGTTAATCAAAAAGCACAATTACTTGATTTACGCACTAAGCTAATTGCGCTTGAAGGGAGCAAAGAACTAAATAACCGCATGCAAAAGCTATTAGCTAACATTGATGGTAAATTAGCCGTGCTGACAGAGCAAGCAGCACAGGCTGATTTTAGCGCTTTATTTAGTGCGCTTGAAAACCAGCAAGCAATCCCTGCACAATGGCAAGGGGGTGCTGATACGCATTTAACCATTACACAACTGATGCTAAGAATGGAAATTCTAGCTAATGTTGCCAGTCCTGAGGGAGCACCGCGTATGGCTGAGCAGGTTGCAATGCTTGACGATAAGCATCGCGGTGAACAAGCTGATCTACATTATTACTTAAAACAGTTATTGGCTTTGGGTCAAGGTTCAGTTGATGCTGACACACTAGGACGTTTAAAAGCGGTATTTAGCATTTAAATAATCTAGGGCGCTGTAGATTAAATAAAAGCCGCCGTTGTGCGGCTTTTATTTTTATTTGGTTTTGACGATAATATTATAGTAAAGGAAAAACAATGAAGTATATTTTATTAATTAGTTGCTTATTACTCTCTGCTTGTAACACCACGAACGGCGTATCGGTTTATTCATTTACTAGCAGTGAAATTGAAACAGCACTTAACCAGCAATTACCAAAACTTAGTGAAAAAGTCAGCTTGATGGGATTACCTGTACAGTTTAATGTGAATGATTTGAGCGTGAATGTCGGCCCTGATAATCGTGATGTAATCTTATTAGGTGCAGATTCGAGTGCTGTTATAAATGCTTTTGCACTTAAATACCCAGTGCGTTTAAAGCTGCAAATAGAAGGTGCGCCATTTTATGATAGTGAGAAAAAGGCGGTATTTTTACGGAATGTAAAATTGCTTGATTCAACTATCGACGCAGGCGGTTTTAAGGGAAACCTAGCGGTACTTGATGATGAAGCAATGAAAGTTATTAACGGATTTTTAGCTGTAAACCCAGTTTATAAACTAAATATGAATGACCCTAAGGTTGCGCTATTAAGTAAATTACCTTTAGATATGAAAGTAGAGCAGGGCGCAATTAAATTAGTACCTAGCATTTAAACTAATATTATTCAGATGGTTGAAGCCCTGCACGTACAGGGCTTTTTTGTATCTATAAGGTTATTATTAAATATTAGCACTATTACTGCGGCTTAATTTACAAGAGGAGGCACACGCTGTAAGGGCTGCTGTTTATAACCGGTCATCGAGATATAAATCAAAATAATATTTTTATTATATAGGTACAAGTTGTGTATTTAATCGACTATACTGATTGTTAGTTAATCACCATTAATTGCCTTCTTTATGGATAAAGAGCCTATTATGAAAAAATGTAACGTGATCTTCAATGCAACTCTAATAGCTGTATTCTCGGTTGTAGCTTTTGCTAATGAGCCCGATTTAAATTCTAATCCTTTTCTTGTAGAACCTTCAACACAACAGCAGGGCGCTCAGGTGTTTTCTTTTAAAGAAACGCCAATTGAACTGCACGAAAATGATAAAATTAATACAGCCCAAGATACAGGCTATTTACGGCTTGCTTTAGAGACTAAAAGCAATGGTTTTGCGTTAGTGGACACATCTCAGATCAAAGATATTGAAAAAGTGATTGCAGAGCACAAAAATGGCCATGAACTATTTCTGCGTAGTTTAAAACCTGAAATTATGGCGGCGCAATCAATCGCAGACCAAACTAATTTGTCGCAGCAATTTGCAGGCGATACAGTTAGCTTAGACAGTATCTTGTTACAGCAAGAGTTTATTACCTTTAGTAGAATGGTCGGTGGAAATTTTATTGCCGGTAGCGGCTGGGATCAGTTAACTCAGGTTGTCAAAAATGATACGTTTGGTACTGTGATTATAAAAATGTTTAGTTTTAGTCAAAGCAGTGGTGTATATATCGATGCGGACGCGGTGAATTATTATGTAAATAGCAATCCAGGGATCCTTTATGTACTTAAAGATAATAGCGATAATGTGTACACTAGTTTATCTTGGGCTGACGAAAATCAATCCTATTTCATTGGTATTGAAAAAAATATTAATGATATTGGTTTAAAATGGCGATTTGAAACGCTAATAACGTCGATGTAGTTGTATTATAAAGTGATCAAATGATTTTATGTAATTGCGAAAATATTAAACTGAACGTTCGTTTTTAAATAAAAGGATTGCATACTCTTTAGGTTAATTAAGCATGTTAAGTATATTTTTCAGCGCTGATAAAGTGAATAATAAACTACTTAACCTTAATAAATGACTATACTAATCTTATTGATTAATCCTCGTTTAAATAAAATCCTTAAAAACTGATTAATCAGCTTGGCCTATTTTAAAGAATAGGCTTATAATTTAGTTGAATCATATCTAATTTATAACTTTACAACTTAGTGAGTAAAAAATGAAAGAAGTTAAAGCTTTTATTAAATCAGCGAGTCTATCAGACTTAGAAAAAGCACAGGCATTACTTGGTGATGCGATTGCAAAATATACGCAGCAGCAGCAAGCTAAACAGGAAGTACTTGATCTGTTGAAAGAAAAAGGTCTTACTCTTGATGATCTTCAAGACGGTGCCAACGATAAACGCACAAAAGTAATGCCTAAATACCGTATTGAGTTTGAGGGTGAAATTGTTGAATGGACTGGCCGTGGTAAACGCCCTAAAGCATTCCAAGGTGTTGAACTTACCGACCACTTAGCTTAATACTGTAGGGGGTGTATACCCCCCTCTTTATTTACAAAATAGTTTATTACTCCATTATTTTTTTGACCCCTTCGAAGTTGCTACTATGACGTATGTACTACGACCCTATCAACAAGAAGCGGTTGATCGCACAGTCGCTCATTTTCGTAAAACTTCAGATCCTGCTTTAATTGTATTACCTACGGGTGCAGGTAAAAGCTTGGTGATCGCTGAGTTAGCGCGAATTGCCAGAAAGAAAATTTTAGTACTTGCCCATGTCAAAGAGCTTGTTGAGCAAAATGCTGAAAAATATAAAAGCTTTGGTCTTCAGGCGAGTATTTTTTCTGCGGGTTTAAAACAAAAGTCATTGCTACATCAAGTAACGTTTGCCAGTATCCAATCGCTGTCACGCAATCTTGAGCAACTTAACGAACATTATTCGTTAGTGATCATAGATGAATGTCACCGTGTCAGTGGTGAGCAAGATAGCCAGTACCAAAAAGTGATCGTTGCGCTAAAAGCATATAATCCGCAGTTAAAAGTACTTGGACTTACCGCTACGCCTTATCGTATGGGAATGGGCTGGGTTTATTATCGTCATTATCATGGTTTTGTTCGAGGCGATAAAGCGAGTCCATTTCGAGAATGTATTTTTGAACTACCACTGCGTTATATGATCAAGCATCATTATTTGACTGCACCAAAGGAAGTGGATGCGGCGATCAGTCATTATGATTTTTCTTCTTTACAAAGTGATTCATTCGGACGCTATACAGCCGATGATATGAACCAGTTACTAGAGAAGCATAGCAGAGCAACCAAAGCTATTATGCAGCAAGTTATTCAGTACAGCGAGCAACGCCAAGGGATCATGATTTTTGCTGCGACCGTACTGCATGCAAAAGAAGTCTATGGTTATTTGCCTGAACAACAAACGGCTTTGATCACCGGGGATACTCCTAACGCTGAACGTGACCGTATTATTATGGAATTTAAGCAGCGCCGACTAAAGTATTTAGTCAATGTATCTGTGCTCACCACCGGGTTTGATGCGCCTCATGTTGATTTTATTGCTATTTTACGCCCGACAGAGTCGGTTAGTTTATACCAACAAATTGTTGGTCGAGGCCTGCGTTTAAGCGAAGGGAAAACCGAGTGTTTGGTAATTGATTATGCAGGTAATGGCTTTGACTTATTTTACCCCGAAGTAGGAAGTAAAAAAGGCGATAGTGATAACGAGCCTGTACAAGTACTTTGCCCTGGTTGTGGTTTTGCCAATATATTTTGGGGAAAAACCGATACACAAGGTAAAGTGATTGAGCATTTTGGCCGTCGCTGCCAAGGTTTACTCGAAGATGATGATGGCTCAAAAGAGCAATGTGATTACCGTTTTCGCTTTAAAGAATGTGAAGCGTGTGGTGCGCAAAATGATATTGCCGCACGTCAGTGCCAGTCTTGCCATGAGGTAATGGCTGATCCTGATGATAAACTACGTGCTGCATTAAATTTAAAAGATGCATTGGTATTACGTTGCAGTGGTTTAAGTGTTGTTAGCCTCGCAAATAACGAACATATTATTAAAGTTACTTATTATGATGAAGATGGTGCTAGTTGCGATGAAATTTATGATTTTTCAAAGTCCGGCGCCCGTTATGCGTTTAATAAACAATTTTCTCAGCGTACTGCTAATGGTCAAACACCCACAGAATATAAGTCAGCTGGACAAGTTATTGCTGGACAGATGCAGCTTGTTGCACCGGATTTTGTTATTGCTAGAAAGAGTAAAAAATATGGCTGGAAGGTTGCCGATAAACTATTTGATTATCAAGGTAACTTTAGAAAGGCAAATCAGCTAAGCTATTAATAAGCTTAACTGATTTTAGATTTAGGCGTCGTCGCCATCCATTAATCCCCAGCCATCACCATAACCGTTATAGCCATTTGCAATACTTTCTAAATATTGCTCTGTTTGGCCAAGTAAAGTGTGATCTGGCACCATCTCGACCTGAGTTACCACTTCCCAAATACCCGTGTCTGTGCATTGCACTAATTCGGTGGCAGGGGAGAGTTCATCTTCGGCTATCGCGGTGGCAAACTTTTCGGCATCTACTTTTTGCTCAAATAAAATATAGAAATCAATTTTGTGCATCTGCGCCAAATCTATACCCGCAGCGGCGATTTCAGCTAAAAGTTGGCCATTGTCATCATCAGGAAAGTGCATTTAAAAACTCAATAAAATTATTTCAAATTAGTATCGACTATTGTAACCAAAATAAAGCACATAAGCGTACTAATTTTCACATTTGAGTTACTGCGTGAAGTCACTTCAATATGGTACTATTTCAATCATTATCGGTAAATTTTTTTAAGTAAGGAAATTACTTGCCTAGTTGGATATTAACTCGCTTTGCGGTTGGTTTATTTTTGTTGTTTTCATTTCATGTATTTGCAGCTTCGCAAGTGGTAACTAGTTATGAAATTAATGGTATAAAGGGCGATCTTGAAAAAAACGTTGCGCTGTACTTAAAACAACTAGATGGTGAAAAAGTAACCAGCACTTTGTTAAGTCATGCAAAAAAACAAGTGGCGATTAGCTTAAAAGCACTCGGTTATTATAAACCGACCATTAAGTTAAAATATAATAATGAAACACAAACCTTAGTCGCTACCATTGAGCGCGGACCTGTAACACGAATTGCAGATGTACGTATCACTGTTCAAGGTGATGGTAAAGATGACCCTCTTCTCAAGCAAAGCATCAATAGTATTAATTTAAAGCAAGGAGATATTTTAAATCACAGCAATTATGACGCGGCGCGTAAAAAAATTGAAGGACAATTGCTTGAGTTAGGATATTTTGATGTTAAATGGCAAGCACATCAACTCGCAATTTCATTAAAGAATAACAGTGCTGAAGTGATTTTAACGATCGACACCGGTATTCGCTACCAATTTGGTGAGTTAGTTTTAGGTGAAGAAACCCGAGCAGAGAAATACATTCGTTCAATTGCAAAATTTAAGCAAGGTGAAGCTTATAAAGCAACCTTGGTTTCTGAGTATAACTTAGCACTTTCAACCACACCTTATTTTGCCAGTGTGCGTGTTTACGCTGATATTGCTAATCGTGCGAATAAGCAAGTACCTATTAGGGTTGACGTACTACATCGACCTGCCAACAGTTATGAAATAGGTGGCGGTTACAGTACAGATCTTGGTCCAAAAGTGCGTTTTAAATGGTCCAAACCTTGGCTCACTGAAAATGGCCACTACCTTGAAAGCAACTTAAATGTGTCGCAGCGCCAACAAGATATTTCACTTGGTTACACAGTTCCTGTTGATGATCCAAATGATGATTTATGGCGTTTTTCTGTCGGTTACAAGTTAGAAGATGAGTTAACTAACGACGTTTACAGTAAAATCCTTACTGGACAACTACAACGCCAATGGTTGACTGATGATAATTGGGTTCGTACTGCCTTTTTACGCCGCGATCGAGAAACATACCGAATTGGTGATGCAGAGCAAAGCTCAAAAATGTTAATGCCCGGGCTCAGTTACGCAAAAAAAGTCACAGAGGGAGGCACAACGCCATTATCAGGATATCAATGGTTATTGTCGGCAGAGTTTGGCTTAAAGGACATGTTTTCAACCACAAATATCGTCAGAATGCAGATACAAAATGCTTGGTTGCAAACATACCTTGACCGACATCTGATTTTTTTAAAAGCAAATATTGGTGCAATGCTAGTCGATGATATTGATAACGTACCATTTTCACTGCGTTTTTATGCTGGTGGTGATCAAAGCGTACGTGGTTTTGCATATCAATCAATATCACCTGAAGATGAAGCCGGTCGTTTGATTGGTGGTAAATATCTAATTACAGGTACTGTTGAATATAATTATCAATTTGCAGAGAGTTGGCGAGCAGCCTTATTTGTAGACAGCGGTACAGCGACCAATGACTTTACTGATCGTGTCGAAGTGGGAGCTGGGTTGGGTATTCGTTATTTAACACCAGTAGGCCCTGTGAGAATTGATCACGCGTGGGGACTCACTAAAGAAAGTAAAAGTACACGATTAAGTATTACCATAGGGCCTGAAATTTAATGTCAAGAATGAAAAAAATCATCACTGTACTCACAGTGTTTCTCGCCTCGGTATTCGTGCTGGTATTTTGTTTATTATTTACAGCACCAGGTAATCAGCTGATTGCCTATACTGCAAATAAACTAGTCGATGGCTTACACATAGATATTAACAATGGCCGTTTTTTATATAACGATTCATTTGATGTGCAGTTTCAACAAGATGGCTTAGATTTTAATGCTAAAAACCTAAAACTCGACCTATATTGGTGGGGATGTGAAGGTATTTGCATCGAAAATATTAGTGCGCAGAGTATGGCACTGATATTGCCCGATATTTCACAAAATTTAGCTGATGATGAAGCGACTGTTCCAGAGCAGCCAGTTGCCAGTAGTACTGATGAGATCAGTTTACCGATAGCAATTTCGATTAAACGTATCGCAATTGCATCGTTTAAGCTTGCTCATCCCAGCGCTGATGTCACAGTGACAAAATTTGCGCTGTCAGCCTCGGCAGAGCAATCCCTTGTGACGTTAAACTCACTCTCAATTGCTCAAGTTGATGTGCTGCTCAAAGAGACTCAATCACCTCCTAGCGAACCACTAACTGCACTTGCGGCGTTACCTGACATCCATTTTAGCTCGCCGCTTGCAGCAACACTTGAGCAATTATTGGTATCGAAAGTAACGATTGTACAAGGTGAGCAAAGTCATGAAATTACAGATATTAAAGGTGCTTTCTCAATTGCAAAAAGCCAACTGATATTACCTTCATTCAGTGCTGATTATTTGCAATGGCATTTGAGTAGCCAATTGAAAGCAACCTTAGTTGATGATACGCCTGTTACGGCAAAAATAACTCTTAACAATCCAGAGCATCAGCTCAGTTTGGCTGTGGATGGTGATTTACACGATTTGCAACTAGATGTAATCACCCAAGGGCAATATCCGCTAAGTGCAAAAATAAACGCAGATTTAAAAACGATAAACTTTCCTTTTTCAGTCAATGCAAATATTACTCAGTGGCAGCTTGAAGTAGATAACAACGCTTTAGAGATTAGTGATGTGCAGTTAACTGGCAAAGGTAATGCTGATGATTATAAGTTACAGCTAATAGCACAAAGTCAGTTGGCGGCATACCCTAAGGTACAGTTAAAGTCCTCTCTTAAAGGTGGCCTAACCCAGATCCACGTCGATGACTTGTCATTGTTAGCGAACGAGAGTAAAGCCACTATTACAGCGTCTGCGCGTTGGGATGAAGGTATCCATAGTGAGTTTTCAGGGCAATTAACTCATTTGAAAGCCCAGTACCTAACAGATGCGCTAACAAGTGATCTTTCAGGGCAATTTAACGGTGTTTTCAGTGCTGAGCAGCAGCAATGGCAGCTGAAAATGACCAATACTCAGCTAGCTGGTACGCTGAACGATATACCATTTAGCTTAGCCTCAGACTTTGATTTAAATAACTCACTGTATGCAAGCATTGACAAGTTTGAGCTTGCCAGTGGTGAGAATAAACTCACATTATCTGGTGATATTACTAAGCAGTGGAATATTAAAGGGCTGTTACATTTAAATAAAGCGCAGCAAAATGAACTCGAATTTACCGGTGTTGGTGAAGGTAAGCTTGCTATAACTGGGCAACGGTTGGAGCCGATAGTCAATCTAGATGTTGGCATCAGTCATTTAAGCTTTGCTGATATTGCGATTGAACATCTAGCGCTCAAGACCGACTTTAATTATGCCGCTGATTGGCAAACCAATGTGAGTTTAAAGCTCACAGATGCGAGTGTATCTGGTCGTCATATCAACAGTTTTACTATTGCAGCAGCAGGCGATAAAGCTGATCATCAATTGCAATTTAATTTAGATGCCGCTGACGGAGAAGCTCAATTTGAAGTTGCTGGTAAATTTACTAATCAATTATGGCAAGGCCATGTCAGTGATGTAATGCTTACTGATAATGTTATTCGCGTTAGCGCACAACCGGCGGTTGCAATTGAATTTAACATCGACAATGGTGATTTTTCGGTGCAGCAACATTGCTGGCAAAGTGACAATAGCAAACTTTGCGTTGAGCAGCTTAGCCAAACTAACCAACAAGGCCAGTTTAAAGCGCAACTGGATAATTTTGATCTAGCTGAGATAAAACATTTATTACCTGAGAATATTATTACCGAAGGGGGCTTGAACGGCCAACTAAATGCGAATTGGCAAAACACTCAATTACAAACTTTAACAGCAGTAATTAGCTCACATGATTTAGCGACCACGCTTATAAATGAAGATAAACGCTATCGTTTACCAATAGAAACATTTTCGCTTAACGCCACCGCAGATCAACAAAATGCACAATTGCAGGCTCGTCTAAGCTCTAGTGTGATTGGTGATATCAGTGCTGATCTCAATACTGAAGATTTAACTGGTCAGCAATTGCTTCGTGGTCAACTTATGATTGATAAGATTTTATTAACCGATTTACAGCCTTTTATGGGTACTCTAGAGCAATTAAAAGGCAGTATTAGCGGGCAAATTGCGTTAGCTGGCACGCTCAGTGCGCCATTGTTAAATGGTGAACTTGAGATTTCCGACGTGAATTTACAAGGCGAGCAACTTCCAGTCGCGATTGTGGATTCAAATATTAGTATCGCATTTGATAAAACCAAAGCCACCTTGGAAGGGAAGTTAAAAGATGCTGAAGGCGGTGAATTAGCACTGATCGGTGATATTGATTGGCAAGGAACTCAGCCTGCAGTTAACTTAGCGGTACTTGGTGAGCAGTTTTACGTGCGTGCGCAGCAAGGAG
>MDTG01131673.1_pt1 | contig 13863 bp, 9 predicted proteins | sample 811421 | NCBI WGS metagenome assembly MDTG01 (sample SAMN05326645, study PRJNA326480) | marine metagenome | isolation source: seawater | place: Pacific Ocean: South East | collected 2011 | reverse complement strand
CTCGTTGTCGTAGGTCTTCATCGGGGGTCGTCTCCGTTGGCTTGGGTTCTTGACGTCGCAAGTCTGCCGGATTCGACCCCCTTCATTGCATCTCTGCCCTTGCCCGTGCCCGCGGGGCCGAGGGCTGATCGAGCATCCCACCGAACCACTCCGCCCCCAGTCCGCCCCCCGTCCGGTCAGCGCGGGCGGGCCGGGCTCCTCTCGCCACCGGCACGGGCACGGGTCTTCGCGATCCCCGCCCCCGGCGGGCGCGGATTCTCAGCGCGGGATGGGCTTCAGGTTCAGCCCTGCGGCGTAGGCGTAGCTCACGAAGGCGTCGAAGCCGTAGATCACCACGCCCACCGGCGCGTCCGCGAGCACCGTGTGCACGCCGTCGTTCTGCTCCCCGTCACGCACGATGTCCGAGGCGTCGCAGTCCGGCGCGCCGTCCGGGCACGCGCCCACCTCCGGGAAGCTCAGCTGGCAGCGATGCACCACCTGCTCGGGCGGCGGGTCCCCGGGCATGCGCTCGATGCCGTCCGCCGGCGCGGTCGTGCAGAAGCGCTCGTCGAGAGGGTCCCCGTCGAGCAGCACCTGCGTGTCCGCGTCCGCCGTGATGATCACGTAGTCGAAGGCGTAGAGGTTCGGCGTCAGGAAGACGTAGTCCTGCCGGTACTGCTCGACCGGCGGCACCGCCACGATCGCCGGGTCGCCGCCCGGGTACTCGTTCGGGATGCCGATCGCCTGCTGCGAGGGGAGCACCTGCAGCACGGCCACCGGCTTGCCCTCGAGCGCCGTCAGGATGAAGTCCGACGAGGCCCGCAGGATCACCGACTCGTACTGCGCGAGGGTCACCCGGTCGTCGGGCGCCGGCAGGGTCGTCACGATCGTCGTGTCGCCCGGCGCGACCGCCACCACGCGCACCCACTCGCGCTCGTTCACCTCCGCCACGCTGTCCCGGAGCGGGTCGAGGAAGGCGTCGTTCAGCGAGGCCGTCCGCGGCGGCATCTTCGCGATGTAGAAGAGCGAGCCCAGCACGTCGTCGCCGAAGAGCTGGTCCTCGAGGTGGTCCGCGCAGCAGAGCCGCGTCGTGTACGTGTCGAAGCGCGGCGCGTCCGACGCCTCGCTGCCGACGAAGACGCTCACGGGCTGCGAGGACTCGATGCGCGTCCCCGTGAAGTCGGCGTTCAGCCCGTCGGTCTCGAGGTTCAGCACGTCGAACGGCCCGAGCTCCACCATCAGCTCGTCGCGGCTGGCGAGCGTCGGGATCCCGGCCGCTTCGTTGCCGACGACCTGGAAGACCCGGTCGCCCATGGTGAGGTTCACCACCGAGCGCTCCGTGCCGCCGAGGATGGTCAGGAAGGCGCGCAGGTCCTCGTCGTCGCGCGTGGGATCGAAGTCCACCTCCACGCAGCCCGGCTCCTCCGGATCGCAGTCGCCGTCGGCGATGGTCTGCGGCCAGCCGACCACCGTGTAGGTCGTGCTCACGGCGCTCGTCGGGTAGAGCAGCGAGGCGTCGTTCGAGAAGACCCCCGCGTTGCTGAGCGGGTTGAACTGGTAGGCGATGATCGGGAACTGCGAGCGCACCCGATAGCCCTGCGAGGTGAGCGCCGTATGCGTGCCGTCGTTCTGCCCGCTGGCGTCCTCGCTCACGCGGCAGAAGCAGGGCGGGGAGCCCGCGCAGACGCAGACCTCGTCACCGGGGCAGCTCTCCGGGTCCGAGGTGCAGAGCTGGTTGCTCGACGAGCCGTCCACCTCGCGCCGCGGCAGCTCGAGCACCTCGAGATCGCCGGGGAGGAGCGCGACCCGCTCCACCTCGCGGATCATCGGCTCCTCGCCGTAGGGCGCGTCGTTCACCTCGACGACGACCTCGCTGGTGAGCGGCGAGGGGTTCGAGACGACGATGGCGTACTGCTGGCTCGAGGCGTCACGCCCGGCGCCGAGGGCCGCGTTGTCGAGGTCGGCCGCGTAGAACTCGCAGCCCTGGTAGCTCTTCTCGGAGATGGCGACGTCGCAGAGGTTCTGGCAGGCGCCGTCCCGGCAGACGAAGCCCTCGTCGAGCATGCACTCCTCGATCAGCTCGAAGTCGTTCCCCGTGTCGCCACAGCGCACGGCGTCCCCGCCGCGGCAGAAGATCTGACCGGGGCGGCACACGGCGCAGCCGATGTCCGCCACGCACATCAGAGGCTGGCCCTCCTCGTCGAGCTGGGCCGCGCAGTCCTCGCGCACCGGACGCAGGAACTCGCCGGCCATCTCGCAGGTGTTCCAGACCGTGCCCGTGCAGGCCTGGCTGTTCGGCGTGAAGCAGACGAAGCCGCCGTCGACGATCGGGTTGGGCTCGCCGCCGTCGAGGCGGGAGGGGCCGTCGTCGTCGCCGCAGCTGCTCAGGGTGGCGAGGGCGCCGGTGAGGAGAAGGAAGAGAAGAGTGCGCACGGACATGTCTCGGGAACGAAGATAGCCCGGCACGCGCCTGCGCGCCGGGCGAAGTCCGGCACCGACCCACGCGCGTGGGCCGGGCCGGGGAGAGGGGCCGGGGAGAGGTATCGGCTCAGCGCTGGGCCGTGAAGATGTCGAGCGCCCAGGCATCCCAGTCGTCGTCACCGAGGTCGCCGTAGCTCACCTCGTCGAAGTCGAAGCCGGGGATGCTGATCGCGTAGACGACCCAGGTCACGAAGCCGCTCGAGATGTCGTCGATCTCGGGGATCGAGCTCAGGTCCGGGATCGGCGCGAACTGCTGGCTACCGGGCACGAACATGCGCCAGGCCGGGTTCCCGTCGCCGCCGACCATCAGCACCAGGTGCAGGTCCGGCTCCACGCCCCCGTCGGTCTCCCAGCGGAGGACGCGGTCGCTCGGCATGCGCTCCCCGAAGGCCGGCGCCGTCGCCACGGGCACGCCGAGGAAGCCGTCCACGACGACCTCCGAGTCCACGCGCCGGATGCCCTCGCGCACGACGTGCGTGCTCGGGTCCGCGTCGAAGTCGCCCGTCACCCAGGACGCCTGCACGCGGTAGCGCCCGTCCGAGAGCGAGCCGAGGAGCGCCGGCTGGGCGAAGAAGCGGAAGGGGCGGTCCGTCGAGCGGCGCCGCACCTCGTCGACGAGGTCGCCCTCGCTCCGTCGCACGATCACGCCCTCACCGCCGAGGTCGATGTCCGCGTTCACGACGAAGCGGTCGGGCCCGTTCCGCCCGGGTCCGGGGATCCCGTCGAGCTGCACGTCGAGGTAGTGATCGAGCGGGATGTTCATGATGATCTCGACGCCCGTGACCTCCTCGCCGGGGCCGGCGAGGACGTTCCGCGCGACGCCCATCACGTAGGGGATGAACTCGCCCGTCGTCTCGTTCTCGAGGCCGCCGAGCGCATACACGGCGAAGGCCGAGGGGCGCACGAAGATGCGGTACGGGTAGCCGCGCTCGCCGAGCGGCTCCTCGAGCACCCGGGGCTGCCCGCCGCCGAGGCTCGGGTCCGGGTTCAGGCAGAAGCGATCGTCGCCCGGGCAGGGCTGGGTCGTCTGCACGTAGGACACGCGGCGCCACCCCTCGCGGGCCGGCGGGATGATGTCCCAGGGGTTCGGCCCGAGCTCGTTCGGGCCGAGGAAGACGAGCTCGCCCGAGACGAAGGAGCCGCTGCGGCCGCGCCCGGGCGGCAGCTCACCGGAGCCCTCGCCGCACATCGGGTCCTGCCAGGGGACGAGGAAGATGGTCACGTCCCGCGCGTCGAAGGCCACGAAGGAGGTCTTCTCGTAGCAGAACTTCGCGGCGTGGATCGTCGCCGGCGGCGCCACGTCCGGGCCCGAGAAGGCGATCTGGCCCATCAGGTTCGTGAGCCCCTGGTGCTCCGTGGAGAGGTCCTCGCCGAGGACGACGAAGGCCTCCGGCACGGGCGCCCCCGTGGTCGCGTCGATGACGCTGACGTTGATCGTGCCCTCGATCGGGCCGCCGCCGAGGCCGCCCTCGAAAGGGTCGGAGCTCTCGAAGTACTCGAAGCCGTCCTCGATGACGATCTCCGAGCCGTCCTCCCCGCTGACGATGCGCACGTCGACCGCGCCGACGGTGCCGGCCGGTGAGTCGCAGGTGATGCGGGTCTCGCTGACGACCTCGACGTCCGTGCACTCCTCCTCGCCGAAGAGGACGCGGTCGCCCTCCGCGAAGGCCGTGCCGCTGCCGGTGAGGGTCACGTAGGTGCCGCCGGAGGTCGACCCCCGGTCCGGCTCGATGAACGCCTGGTCGTAGACGTAGCCGTCCGGGAGGGTCGCCTCGGCGCCGGGCTGCTGCACGCTCACGTCCGCCGGGCCGGGCTCGCCCGCCGGGAGGACGATCGCGAGCCGGTTGCCGTCGATGCGCTCCGTGTCCGCGGGCTGCACCATGCGCCCGCCCACGGTGACGATGGCCTCGGCGGTGAAGCCCGTGCCGCGGACCAGGGCGGAGTTGCCCCCGGTGAACGGCCCATGGCCGGGCTCGACCCGGGCCACCGTGAGGCGCGTGCCGCCGATGCCCGAGTCCGGGAAACCCATGCTCCCGTCGGGGCCAGCGTCGGAGTCCGCCCGCCCGCTCGGGAGCGGCGGCGGCGTGAGCCCCTCGAGCTCGCTGCAGCCCGTGAGCCCGCCGAACGCGGCGAGCATGGCGGCCACGATGAGCGAGGCGCGCGCGCGGCTCCCTCGCCCATCTCGCGCGTATTCGCGCCGTCCCTCAAGCAAGCTCGCCATCATCGAAGTCCCCGCCCGTGCGTGGTGTCTCTGCGTGTCGCGCGGCCTCCCGTCGGAGCGCCGCGCCTCCCCGGCCTGACCACGGGCGCCTTCGCGCTCCGCCACGCCCCCCTTCGACGAGCCCCGTCGAGAATCGACCGCGGGCCCCGGCGCGCCGGAATCGCCGGTGAATAGCGAGGGAAAGGCGCAGGGTGAAGTATCGGGGCGCCGAGCCCGAAGTCAAGCCGGGCCCGGCGCGGCCCCACTCGTTCGAGCGCGCCGAAGGATCGGCAACGAGGAGGTGCGCTCGCGCCCCGTCGGCACTACGAATTGCGCGTCCGGTCCGCCCTTTGCCTACCCTCGCCTTCCCGTGAACCTCGTCCGCATCGTCGTCAGCGACCTGCACCTCGGCAGCGGTAGCCGCCCCGGTGAGCTGAACCCGTACGAGGATTTCTTCCACGACGAGCGCTTCGCGGACTTCATCCGCCACTACCTCCGGGACACGGGCGAGGACGTGGGCATCGAGCTGATCCTCAACGGGGACATCTTCGACCTGCTGAAGATCCGCATCGGCGGCGTCTGGCCCGTGGAGATCACCGACGAGATCGCCACCGAGAAGCTCCGCCAGTGCCTCGACGGGCACCCGATCTTCGTGCGGACGCTGAAGGAATTCATGGCGGATCCGAAGAACCGGATCACCTACCTGCCCGGCAACCACGACCTCGACATGTGGTTCCAGGGCCCGCAGGACCTGCTGCGCCGCTACGTCGCGCCCGGCGACGCCGGCGAGCGGGTGCGCTTCGTGACCCACTCGGACACCTACTACCTCCCCGAGGGGATCCAGATCCGCCACGGGCACCAGCTCGAGCGCATCCACCGCGTCGACTACCGCAGCATGACCCGGCGCCTGGCGGACGGCCGGGAGATCCTCGCGCTCCCCTGGGGCAGCCTCTGGATCCTCGAGGTGCTGAACCCGCTGAAGACCTTCCGGAGCCACATCGACCGCATCCAGCCGCTCGGCCGTTTCATGTGGGCGAGCCTGCTGCTCGACCCGAGCTTCGTGATGCGCTTCCTCTGGTACTCCACGAAGAACTTCTTCAAGCACCGCATCTTCAAGCTCGAGGCCTGGCGCGACCGGCTGCGGGCGATCCCGCGGCTGGTGCGCGAAGAGGTGATCTCGCTGACCGGCGGCTACGACGAGAACGCGATGCGCGAGCTGGCCCGCATGCGGGGGGCGCACACGCTGATCGTCGGGCACAGCCACGGGCCGCGCTATCTGCAGCTGCCGAACGGGAAGACGCTGGTGAACACCGGCACGTGGGTGAAGATGATCAACCTGGACCTGCAGTACCTCGGGCAGGACAGCGGGCTCACCTACGCGGTGATCGAGTACGACGACGAGGGGAAGCCCAAGACGACGCTGATGCGGTGGTACGGTCGGAGGCAGTCGTGCGAGGTCGTGCCCTACGCGGATTGATCGGGGCGCTCGGGCTGCTCGCCGGGGCCGTGGGCGGCGGCGCGCTCGAGCGGGCCGTCGGCGGGGAGGCGGCGACGAGCCGGGGCGTGGCGGCGGCGCAGGAAGCGCCGGCGCAGGACGCACCGACGCAGGAGGTGGCGCGGCTCGAAGCGCCGGAGCGGATCGAGGTGGGTGATCGGGCACGGGTGACCCTGCGCGTGGACGTGGCGCCGGACGTGCCGGTGCTGGTGACGCCGCGGAGCGAGGGGGCGGCGCTCGAGGTGGTGCGGGGGCGGCTCCTGCGCGCGGACGCGGCGGATGCCGAGGCGCGGCCGCTCCGCTTCGAGGTCCCGGTGGTGGCGCGGACGGCAGGCGTGGCCGTGCTCCGCGTCCACGTCGCGAGCTTCGTCTGCGAGGGCGAGCGCTGCGAGCCGCTGGAGGCCGAGGCGACCCTGCAGGTCCGCGTCGAACGCCCTCGCTAGAGGAGGGGACGGGGTCTCGCCGCCTTCGGCGCCGACCGCCTCCGGCGGGGGGATCGGGGAGCCGAAGCCACGGCCCCACCCCGTCGAACACCGAGCCACGCGAAAACCCGTGCCCGTGCCCGCAGGGGCTGAAGGGCCCGATGGTCGTACCCGCTCGAACGCGTCGGACCCGCGAGCGCAGCGAGCGAGCGAACGCCCCGACGCGTCTCCTACATGCCGGACACGTCCCCAGTTCCCCGTCCCCCCCAGCCGAGCGGAGCGAGGCGCCCCGCGAGCGCAGCGAGCTCCTGCATACCCGACACGTCTCCAGTTCCCCGTCCCCCTTCCCCCAAGCCGAGCGGAGCGAGGCGCCCCCGCGAGCGCAGCGAGCGAAGCCCCTGTCACGTTTCGGCGCCTCGCGGCCACACGTCCCCGATGCCGCCCCTCCGTCCGCTCGCCTCCGCGCTCACGCTCACCGCCGCCCTCGGGCTCGCGCTCCTCCCACCGCAGGTCGCCGACGCCATGTGCACCTGCATGATGCGCCCCCGCCCGCCGCGACCGCGCCCGCCCTCCGAGCAGTCCATCCTGCTCAGCCGCGCGACCCGCGCCGTGATGATGCGCGACGGGACGCGCACGGTGCTGGCCTTCCAGAACGACTACGTGGGCCCGCCCGAGGACTTCGCGCTCCTCGTGCCCGTGCCCAGCCTCCTCCGCGAGGACGACGTGCGCACCCTCCCCCACGACGTCTTCCGCCGCCTCGAGGCCGTCGCCGCGCCGCGCATGATCGAGCTCTGGGAGCAGCCGCCCTGCCCGCAGCGCACGCCCACCACCCGACGGCGCCGCTCGATCGGCGCGCTCGACGCCGTGGGCGCCTCGGCGAGCGGGCGCCAGGAACGGGCCGCGGCCGGCGCCGACGACGTGCGCGTCCAGCCCGTGCGCGTCGAGGCGCGCTTCTCCGAAGCGGAGTACGACATCACCATCCTCGGCGCCGACGACTCCTTCGCTCTGGAGCGCTGGCTGCGCGCCCACGACTACGAGCTCCCGCCCGGCGCCGGCGCCGTCCTCCGCCCCTACGTGCAGCAGGGGATGAAGTTCTTCGTGGCGAAGGTCGACGCGAGCCGCCTCCGCCGCGGCGTCGGGCCGCAGATGCTCTCCCCGCTCCGCTTCCACTTCGACAGCGAGACCTTCCGCCTCCCCGTGCGCCTCGGCCTGCTCAACTCGGACGGCCTCCAGGACCTGGTCGTGCACGTCCTCGCGCCCGACACGCGCTACGAGGCGGCGAACTACCCGAACGCCGTCGCGCCGACGAACCTCCCACTCCACCCGGCGGCGGCGCCCCACTTCGAGCGCGTCTACGACGCCTTCTTCGACAAGCTCCGCGCGCATCGGCCCGGGACCGTCGTGACCGAGTACGCGGGCCCCGTGAGCGGCCTGCGCCCGCCGCGCCCCTGCCTCGGGTGCGACCGGCCCGGCCTCAGCGAGCGCGACCTCGACCTCCTGGGCGCAGACGTGCTCCCGAGCCGCGTCGCCGGTGGCCTGGCGCGCCGGATGGTGCTCACGCGGCTCCACTACCGCTACGGCCGGAGCGCCCTCCCCGACGACCTCGTCTTCCGCCCGGCGCCGGCGATCCGCGGCGGGCACGAGAACGCCGCCGCTCCGGAGCTCGCGACGCGGGCTCGGCGCGCCCGGGGGAACCGCTTCGGCGTGCGCTTCATCGCCAAGCACCGCTGGCGCGCGCCCACGACCTGCCGAAGCCCGCGCCGGAACGTCTGGGGCGGTCGCCCCTGGGGCCCCTTCCCCGACGCGCCGCCGGAGGCGCTCCCGCCGGGCGCGCACGTCCCGCTGGACCGCTGGATCGAGGGGCGCGTGCCGGCGATCGGGCTGCGCTGAGGCCCCCACGACCCGCGCTGGGCGCTCGGAAGCGAAGGGGCGCTCGGGAGCGAAGGGGCGCTCGGGAGCGAAGGGGCGCTCGGGAGCGAAGGGCCGCTCGGGGCCTCGGCTTCTCAGAAGAGCGAGAGCTGAGGCGTCGGGCGCTCGAAGGTCGTCGGCCCCTCGAAGTGCTGGACGCCCGTGCGCGCGAGGCCGTGCTTGCGGAGGTGCAGCTCGAAGAGCTGCTCGATGGCGTCCCAGCGCGCGCCCCGGCCGCGCATGCGGTCGCCGAAGCGCGACTCGTTCGCCTTGCCGCCGCGCACCATGCGGATGGCGCTCCGCACCTTCTCCGCCCGCATGGGGAAGGCCGCCTCGAGGCGCGCGTCGAAGACCGGGAGCACCTGCTTGGGGAGCCGCAGCAGGATCGCGAAGGCCGAGCGCGCTCCCGCGTCCACGGCGCGCTCGAGGATGGTCGGGATCTGGTCGTCGTTGAGGCCCGGGATGATCGGCCCGACGCTGATGCCCACGGGCACGCCGGCCTCCGCCAGCACGCGCACGGTCTCGAAGCGCTTGGTCGGCGGGCTCGCGAAGGGCTCCATCTTCCGGGCCATGGCGTCGTCGGCGAAGGGGATGCTCACCGTGACGTGGCAGCGCGCTTCGCGGGCGAGCGCGCCGAGGAGGTCCGCGTCCCGGCGGATCAGCTTGCTCTTCGTGATCAGCGAGACGGGCTGGCGGAACGCGCGACAGACCTCGAGGCAGGCGCGCGTGAGCCCGTAGCTCGCCTCGAGCGGCTGGTAGCAGTCCGTGTTGCCGCTGAAGGCGATGGTCTCGCCCTTCCAGCTCGGTCGCTCGAAGGCCTCCCGGAGCCGCTCGGCGACGTTGCGCTTCACGACGATCTTCCGGTCGAAGTCCGTGCCCGCGCCGAAGCCCCAGTACTGATGCGAGGGGCGCGCGTAGCAGTAGGCGCAGGCATGGAAGCAGCCGCGGTAGGGGTTCACGCTCCAGGTGAACCCGACGTCCGGGCTGTCGTTCCGCGAGAGCGCGCTCTTCGCGTCCTCCTCGAAGACCTCGAGCTTCGCCGGAGGAGGCGGCCCGTCCCACTCGAGCGAGGCCTCCTCGAAGGGGTTCGGGGGGTTGGCGACCGGGCGGGGCACGGCACTGATCATACGATCAGCTCGCGCGTCGTCAACGGCGGCGACGGAGGAGGGCTCCGGGCATCGTGCGGTCGGCGACGCGTGTCGAACCGGGGGCTCGGCGCGCGTGCAGAGGCGCCCGCCCAGGCGAGCGTCGCCCCGGGGTGGTAGGGTGTGCTCGGGTCGACGCCATGCCGCCGCGCGTTTCCGCGACCCCCACGCGATGAGTCAGAGCGACGACGAGGTGGACGAGGATGGGCACGCCGATGGGCACGCCCCGCTGATGGGCTGGGCCGGCGCCGAGAGCCGGGTGAAGCTCCGCCTCTATCGGCGGGAGGGTCTGCCGCAGAACGGGCTCGTGAGCTGGCCGGTGGCGGACGACCTGGTCGCCGTGCTGGTGCACGGGCGCGGGGGGCGGCTCGATCCGGTTCGGGACGAGGTGCGGGCCGGCTGGGGCGGCGTGGAGGACGGCGAGGTCTTCCGCAGCGCGCTCGAGAACGTGGCGCGGGGGGACGCGCCGATGGTCGAGGACCTGCGCTTCCAGGACGTCGTGCCGGGGCGAGCGCTCTACGGGGACAGCACCTACACGGCGACGCACGCGCTGCATCTGGCGCGCTTCGTCGACCCGCCGCCGCTCGGCCTCCTGCTCGGGCTGCCCCATCGGCATGCCGTGCTGATGCACCGCATCGCCGGGGTGAACGTGCTCGTCGCCATGGAGACGCTGCTGCAGATGATCCACGGCATGCACCAGGCCGGCCCGGCGCCGCTGAGCGACCAGCTCTACTGGTGGCACGAGGGGGAGATCGTGCGCCTGCCGTCCAGCAAGCGGAACGGCACCGTCGAGCTCCGCCCGCCCCCCGCCTTCGTCGAGAAGGTCCTCGCGCCGCTCACGCGGGACTGACCCGCCCCAGCAGCCGCCCTGCCGGGAGGCCCCTCGGCCCCCTCCGAGGGAGTCCTGCGGACGCCTGGACACGCGGAAGGTCCCTGGGCCCCCTCCGAGGGAGTCCTGCGGACGCCTAGCCGGCAGGCCCCTCGGCCCCCTCGAGTCCTGCGGACCCCAGGGCCGGGAGGCGGCCCCCTCCGAGGGAGTCCTGCGGACGCCTGGACGCGCGCCTCAAATGCCCGGAATCGTTCGGGTATCCATGGGGCTCGGGGGCCTCGAAGCGCCGCTCGGGGCCACTCTGCGAGCGCCTCGCGAGAATAAATGACCGCGGGTCACTCGAGCTCGAAGCCGAGAGGCGTCCTGCGGACCCCCGGACTCGCAGCTCGAGCCTTTGAATTCATTTGCCTATTTCCATTCTTCCCGGGACTCGGGGCGCCTCCCGAGGCCCCCCGGGGACGCTCCCGCGAAAATAAATGACCTCGGGTCATTCGGAGCCGCGACAGAGTCCTGCGGACACTCCATGAGCGAGTCCAACACACCGGGATGACGAGGAAAATCGCGTCGCTCAGGCCTCGATCGCCGGGCCGCGGCGCTTCCCTCGCAGCAGCTCGCCCCCCGGCCCGTGCAGCACCCACCACACCCCGTCGGGCATCGCCGGATGCGGCCCCACCCGCAGCTCCGCCCCGAGGTCGAAGCGCAGCAAGAGCTCCTCCCCCGTCACCCCGGCCTCCACGAGCGCCTGCCCCTCGATCGCCCCGGCCAGCGCCTCCAGCGTCCCCGCCTCCGCCCCCTCGTCCCCCTCGAGCCCACCCGCCGCCAGCCGAAAGCGCCCCTCCGGCACCACGAAGCGCCAGCGCCCCCGCGGCTCGACCTCCCGCTCCAGCTCGCCCCCGCTCGTCCGGTACTCCTCCACCGCCAGGCTCGGCGGCCCGAGCTCGAAGCGCAGCAGCGCCCCATCGCCCACACGCACGCCCCACACGTAGCGCCCCCGAAGCGGCCGGAACCCGGCGACGACGTCCTCCATCCCGCGAGCATAGCGCCCCTCCGGCCGAGGCACGCCAAACTGACTGGCCCGAGAAGTGCAGTGTTTTCCGGCCAGTCGACCCCTCGCGCCGATCCCCCGACATCCGGCCGAGACAAGTCGTCAACCAGTGACAGATTGTCAGCACACTCTGTCGAGGAGTCAAAATGGCAGCCGATTCCCAGCCCCAGACCACGGTGGTCATCGTCGACGACGAGGAGTCCAACCTCGTCTCCCTCCGCAAGATCTTCCAGAAGGAGGGCGTCCGCCCGCTCACCGCCGCCGACGGTCAGGAGGCCCTCGAGCTCTGCCGCCAGCACCAGGTCCACGTCGTCCTGACCGACCTGATGATGCCCGGCATGAGCGGCATCGACCTCATCAAGGCCCTCCGCACGGTCGCCCCCGACGCCGAGACCGTCGTCATGACCGCCTACGGCACCATCGAGACCGCCGTCGAGGCCATGCGCGAGGGCGCCTACGACTTCGTCGAAAAGCCCCTCAAGCGCATGCAGATCGTCAAGACGGTCCGCAAAGCCGCCGAGCACCACGCCCTCCTCCGCGAGAACCGCACCCTCAAGCAGGAGCTCTCGGTCCTCCGCAAGAGCGCCGGCCCCCGCGCCATCATCGGCTCGGCCCCGCCCCTCCGCCGCGCCCTCGACATCGCCACCCAGGCCGCCCCCTCCACGGCCACCGTCCTCATCCTCGGCGAGAGCGGCACCGGCAAGGAGCTCCTCGCCCGCCACATCCACGAGCAGAGCGGCCTCGCCGGCCCCTTCGTCGCCGTGAACCTCGCCGCCCTCCCCGAGACCATCGTCGAGTCCGAGCTCTTCGGCCACGAGAAGGGCGCCTTCACCGGCGCCGACCGCCGCCGCGAGGGCCGCATCGCCCAGGCCGCTGGCGGCACCCTCTTCCTCGACGAGATCGGCGAGCTCAGCCCCGCCGTCCAGGTGAAGCTCCTCCGCGTCCTCCAGGAGGGCGAGTACGAGCCCCTCGGCGGCCACACGGAGAAGGCCAGCTTCCGCCTCATCGCCGCCACCAACCGCGATCTCCGCGCCGCCGTCGACGTCGGCGACTTCCGCGAGGACCTCTACTACCGGCTCGACGTCATCGCCGTCACCAGCCCCCCGCTGCGCGACCGCCGCGACGACATCCCCCTCCTCGTGGACCACTTCCTCGCCCGCTACTGCGAGAAGAACGGCAAGCCGACCATGAAGGTCACCCGGAGCGCCCTCGACCAGCTCATGGCCTACGACTGGCCGGGCAACGTCCGCGAGCTCGAGAACGTCATCGAGCGCGCCGTGGTCCTCTCCAAGACCGACACGCTCACCAAGGAGGACCTCCCCACCGCCATCTCCTCCGCCGAGCGCCGCGACGAGCAGATGACCTTCCCCCTCGGCACGCCGCTCCACGAGATCGAGCGCCGCGTGATCCACCGCACGCTCACCCACACCGCCGGCGACAAACAGCTCGCCGCCCAGCTCCTCGGCATCTCGGCGCGCACCATCTACCGCAAGCTCGGCGCCGAGCGCGAGGCGGAGCGCGCGACGGGATGAGCCTCCGCCCCGCCGATCCGGCGCCCGCCCCGACCCGATCCGTCCCACGACCGGGCGCCCTCGACGCCCCCCCGGCCGGGGCCCGCCCGAGGTCCGCTCCCGTCCCCCCGGCCCTGGCGCTTCTTCCCGGGCTTTTCCGGCCCCGCCCCCGAGCGGGCGCCTGTCATTTTGTCAGCCGCTCCGAGTCGCCCCCCGCCTCCGCTGCCAGCTTGGCGCGGGCCCCGAGCGCGCCGAGAAGCGCGATTCGCGAATGGCTCGAAAAAACCGGCGCGTTCGACTGGAGAGCCCCCGCCTTTTCAGCTAGGCACGGGCGTTGCTGAGCGTCCCTGGAGGAGCACCGTGGGCAACCCCCGACAGAAACGCGTCGCGATCGCCATCGTCCTGAGCACGCTCGGCGCCACCGCGTTCTTCGTGGCGCAGGGGTCGACGAACCTCCTCGCCGCGAGCCTGCTCGAGCTCGACCGCTCCGCCGCCCTCACCGGCCCGGTGGCGGCCCGGGGCCCGTCCACCACGCCGGTCCGCGAGCGCCGCGACGACACGCAGATCCTCCGACGCAACATCTTCGACTCCGAGCAGGGCCCGCTCGACGGCGTGCCCGTCGAAGAGGTCGCCGAGACCACCGAAGAGGACGAGCTCGAGCCCCTCGACCCGAACCAGCCCCCGCCCCAGTGCGAGGGCAGCATCCGCCTCGTCGCCGCCGTCGTGAACCCGCGCCGCGACGACTGGTCCTTCGCCGCCATCGTCCCCGCCGCCGGCCGGGCCATGCTCTACCGCCGCGGCCAGAGCGTCGACGGCCGCGAGGTCCTCGCCGTGCTCCCCAACCGGGT
>MDTG01251258.1_pt1 | contig 13864 bp, 14 predicted proteins | sample 811421 | NCBI WGS metagenome assembly MDTG01 (sample SAMN05326645, study PRJNA326480) | marine metagenome | isolation source: seawater | place: Pacific Ocean: South East | collected 2011 | reverse complement strand
TGGTTCTACACCACTGACCACGTAGATATCTCGCTCGACAAAGTAAACCTGCTAACCGTCAATACTCAAGATCCAGAAGTCGAAAAGGCTTGGAAGAAACAAGTTGACCAGCAAGATCCAAAATCTATCACTGCGATTCGCAACGAAGATATGGTTAAGAAGATTGCTCAGCAAGAACACCTTCGTGACTTCTATAACGAGAACGACGAGTACACTGTCACCAACGCTGACCGTAATGAGTACAAGCAGTTACTCGACGGTTTGGATGACGAACAGAAACAGATGCTGAAAAATGGCAAAAATTTCTATGTACTCGACTTTAGTAACAAAGGCGGCTTGGTCATGCCTATTTTGTTAGATCTTCATTTCGCTGATGGCACTAAAGAGCACGTACGTATTCCTGCAGAGATCTGGCGTCGTTCACCTGAGCACGTAAGTAAACTGCTGATTCGTGACAAGAAGATCGATCAGATAGTGGTAGACCCTTATTGGGAAACAGCAGATACCGATACTTCAAATAACTATTGGCCTGCACGTGCTGTCCCTTCACGCATTGAACTATATAAGCGCGATCACGGCGATGACAGCATGATGGAGCGCTATAATGAGGAATTAGACACGGATGATAAAAACGCTGAAGAGTAATATTTCGCGTTCTATTATCGGTTTAATCGCCTCGTGTGCGCTGCTACCCCCGGTAGCAGCGCACAAATATTTTTTTGGCTTAACCGATGTTAGTTGGAACGCTCACACCGGCAATATTGAAGTTGTACATCAATACACACTACACGACGTCGAACTCGCCATTGGCCGTTTTTACGATGAACCTTTTAGAATTGACCAGCCTGATGCTGACCAGCGAGTCAAAGAGTGGATACAAGCTAAATTCTCGATGAATGATATTTCGGGTCGCGCCATTAATCTTGACTGGGTTGGACTCGAAGCCGATTTTCAAAACCTGTGGATCTATCAAGAAAAATCACACACAAAAACGGATTTTTGTAATTGGAAAATAACAAACCGTGTTATGCTTTCGACGTACCCTGCTCAAGTTAACACCGTTAATGTGAAAAGTGACGAATTAACGCGTGGCGTTACACTCAACGAGCAACGTGATACAAAAGAAATTAATTGCGGTGAATAAAAGGTAATTATTTATGGACGCAGAGTTCGTGAATCCATTTTTGAATGCGCTCCAAAACGTGCTTTCGATGATGGCTCAGATGGAGCTCAAACCAGGCAAGCCTCAAATCAAAAAGGATGAATATGCGCGGGGCGACGTCTCTGGCATAATCGGTATGGTGGGACCTCAGGTTAAAGGCTCATTCTCGATATCCTTCGAAGAGAATTTGGCATGTGAAATCATGCACAAAATGCTTGGAGAATTACCCGATTCAGTGGATGAAGAAGTCTGTGACATGGTTGGCGAAATTACCAATATGGTCACAGGTGGAGCTAAAAAAGAGCTTGCTGAACGTGGGTTTGACTTTGATATGGCCACACCTATTGTTGTGTCTGGCAGAGATCATACTATCTCTCACAAATCGGAAGGCGCTAAGCTCATTATGCCTTTCAACCATGTGGCAGGTAAGGCCTACATCGAAATTTGCTTTGATAAGCTGAGAGCCTAGTTCTTACTAAGCTCTCACTTCCCATCTAGTAGCGTTCATCGTCAGTTGCACGTGCAAAATTATCGAATCTTGATAGATGCCCGTGGAATTTAAGTTCAACCTTACCTATTGGTCCATTCCGCTGCTTACCAATGATAATCTCAGCCAAGCCCTTTTCTGCGCTATCAGGGTGATAAACTTCATCACGATAAATAAACATAATGACGTCGGCATCCTGCTCAATCGAGCCTGATTCTCGCAAATCCGAGTTTACTGGACGTTTATCAGAGCGTTGTTCGAGTGAACGGTTAAGTTGCGAAAGCGCAACAACGGGAACACTTAACTCCTTCGCCAGTGACTTTAATGAGCGAGAAATTTCCGCAATTTCTAGCGTCCTGTTTTCTGACATCCCGGGTACAGTCATCAACTGCAGGTAGTCAACCATGATCATCGATAAACCACCATGGTCACGTGCAACACGACGTGCCCGTGAGCGCACTTCGGTCGGTGTTAAGCCAGATGAATCATCAATATAAAGATTGTTTTTATCGTTCAGAATATTCATTACCGATGCGATCCGAGCCCAATCGTCATCTTCCAAACGTCCTGTTCTAACGCGGTTTTGGTCTACGCGACTCAGTGAAGCCAACATACGCATCATAATTTGTTCAGATGGCATTTCTAAGCTGAACACCAGCACAGGCTTTTCTTCATTCATCGCCACATTTTCAGCCAGGTTCATCGCAAAGGTGGTTTTACCCATGGATGGCCGAGCGGCTACGATAATCAGATCGGAAGGCTGTAAACCCGCTGTCATCTGATCTAAATCGTGAAACCCCGTTGAAGTCCCGGTGACACCATTATGGTTTTTGATGTTGCTGAGCGTCTCAATTTTCTCAATCGTTTTGGCCAATATATCGCTGACACCTTTTGGCCCCTCGGTCGCGCTGGTGCGCTTTTCAGCAATACGGAATACTTTACTCTCTGCTTCATCAAGGAGCTGTTGGCTGGTTCGGCCTTGAGTGTCATAGCCTGATTCTGCGATGTCATTGGCTGCGGCAATCATTTCCCTGAGCACCGCACGCTCTCGCACAATGTTGGCATAAGCGACAATATTGGCCGCACTCGGTGTATTCTTCGAGATTTCACCTAGGTACGCAAAACCACCCACGGCATCGAGCTCAGTGTTCGCCTCTAACTCCTCAGAAACAGTCACTAAATCCATTGGTTGACTGCTATCGGCGAGAGACTGCATTGCAGTAAAAATCAGGCGATGCGCTCGGTGATAAAAATCTTGTGCGATAATGAGCCCAGACACTTTATCCCAAGCGTCATTATCTAGCATCAAACCACCTAACACAGATTGTTCGGCTTCGATCGAATGAGGCGCTGAACGCAGCGCCTCAATCGACTTATCTCTTTGCTTATTTTTTTCGGCCATTGTTGAGGTCTCTGAACACTCCCTAATGGTGGCTACTATATCGTTAATCGCGACGGATTTCGACAGTTCCTGAAACCGTTGTTATTCCAACGCGAGCACTCCCCGCTCCGACTTCAAAGGTTAACTCTGATGAGGTCCCCCAGCGTGACTCTGTAGGCTTATCATTAGTCAGACGGTTAACAATATCTCCTCCGGCATTGGTCGAGATATCAAAACTTGCATCGGGCGTTGACGCGAAGATGAACTCCATATCACCGCTCACTGATGAGGCCTTTAACTCACCGTTATTTGCCAAATTCAGCGAAATATGAATATCACCACTGACGTTCTTTAAGTTAGCCTTTTTAAGCTTCGGCAACTCACCACTGACGTCCCCCGATACGTTCTGCAAATAAAATTCCTCAAGCTGGTCAGCCCGAACTTTAATATCACCACTGACCGCTTGATAATGCGCAACTTTAGCGGCACTATCCTTATCGTTGATATCGCCACTCACGCTTTCTAAACGCACCAAGCCTGCGATTGCACGCGCATCGATATCACCACTTACGGTACTCACCTCGACACCGCCCTTAATATTCTCGACTTTGACATCGCCACTGACTAAGTTAGCCTCTACGCCGGCTTCCAAGTCAAACGCTTCGAAATCCATCGAAACACCCTTTACATCAAGGTGACTGGTTTTCGGCATGTAAATAGTTAATTTCGAGCCATCATCATCGTCAAACCATCCGTTTTGCTCAGGAGTTTTAACTTGCACGTGCAACGTTGAGCCACGGAGTTCAAAAATAAATTGCTCAGTCCGTTTGTCGAGTGTGCCCGTAACATGAACGACGTTGTCATCGCTCGCCATCACCTCAATTGACCCGCGTTCATTATCAACAAATACTTCAGTACCCTTCGGCACGTCCATTTTTTCATCGACACGCTCTTGTGCAACAGCATTCACCGTTGATAGCGCAACAGCACCCATCAATAATGCAGTTAAAAATTTCATAGTAATCTCCTCGTTTACCAAGCTTAAATTTGTTTCAATACTGGTTTTTGTTGATAGCTTTGCTCTAACAACGCCAGTTCTTGTTCGTTAATCCAACGCAATAACTCCAGCTGCTGTGCATTACCAGGACCAGACGCTAACGCTTCTAGTACCGACTGTCTCGCTTTGGCTAGCTGCTGTAGCTGTGTAGTTAATTCCTCATCACTCTGCTCAATGCCGGCCAGTTTGTAACCACTTTGCAGTGCGGAAACCTGTTGCGCTTGGGTGCTGATCATCTGCGCCGCCGCCGCGTAATAAGGTGACTCATTATTGCTGATATCCCCTCCTGGCTGAGCGCCTTGGTAACCAACAAAAACAGCTACCGCCAACAGACTGGCCGCGAGCGCGCCACCGCCTGCGGCCCACCAGGTACGCGAGCCTTCCTCCCGACGCTCAGTTGGTTGCGGCTCCAAGCGCTGTTCAATGCGCTGCCATAAATCATCTCTCGGCTCTATTGCTTCAGGAGTCTCACGGTGCCGCGCAATAAGTGTTTCTAACTGTTGCTCTTTTTCATTGCTCATAACCACTCCTGCATCATTTTTTTAGCGCGAAAAAACTGCGATTTACTCGTACCTTCGGCAATGTGTAACATGTCAGCAATTTGCTGGTGCGAATAGTCCTCTAACGCATGTAGAACAAACACTTGGCGTGTTTGCTCAGGTAAGCGAATTATCAACTTATCGAGCTCACCTAAATCAATATCACTACTGTCTGCCTCGTCCTGCGTATTATATTCAACGGCTCGCTCATTACGTTTGAACCAACGTGACTTTTTACGCATTTCTGTAATGCCCACATTATTAGCAAGACTAAATAGCCACGTAGAGAACTTTGCACGACCATCAAATTTGGGTAGTGAACGCCAAGCTTGAACAAAGATCTCCTGTACCAAATCATCGGCCAGTGAGCGATCCGCGGTTAACCTAAACACCATTCCATAGACTCCACGTACGTGGCGCTCATATAAGCGCTTGAACGCATGCTTATCGCCATTGGCAGCTAACTCAATATCGTTGCTGTCTGACAATGTCCTCTCCCTGAAAAAAACGTTTAAGTAGCTAATTTATAGAGTAAGTCGAGTTAACGCGAGCCTGGGTTTACAAGCAGGTAAAAAAAAAAGCTGCCCTAAGGCAGCTTTTTTCACAACTCAGTCAATAATTACTCAGTTGGAACCACTTTAACAGTGATATTTGCATAAACGTCTGCGTGTAAATGTAATTCGAGTTCGAACTCACCTACTTCACGCAAAGTGCCGTTAGGCATAAGTACTTCGCTCTTCTTCACTTCAACGCCTGCCGCAGTGATTGCGTCAGCGATATCGCGAGTACCGATAGAGCCAAATAGTTTACCTTCGTCACCCGCTTTAGAAGCGATAGTAACAGATTCCAAAGCATTAACTTTCTCAGCGCGTGCTTGAGCCGCAGCTAATTGGTCTGCCAATTTAGCTTCGTAGTCAGCACGACGTTGCTCAAAAAGTTCAACGTTTTCTTTAGTTGCAGGAACCGCTTTACCTTGTGGGAACAAGAAGTTACGCGCGTAACCTGACTTAACAGCAACCTGGTCGCCTAAGCTACCTAGGTTAGCGATCTTATCTAATAAGATGACATTCATTTTCGCTACCTCTAAATCTTGGTATCCGAGCCCGTGCTAACTTACTGATGTGAATCAGTGTATGGAAGCAGAGACAAATAACGAGCACGTTTGATAGCACGTGCTAACTGACGCTGATACTTAGCTGAAGTTCCGGTGATACGGCTTGGAACGATCTTGCCAGATTCAGTGATGTAGTTTTTTAGCGTAGCGATGTCTTTGTAATCGATCTCTTTTACGCCTTCAGCCTTAAAACGGCAGAATTTACGGCGACGGAAAAAACGAGCCATTATGGCCTCCTTAAATCATTTCTAGATGCTGAGCGTGAAGAACTAGCTTGGCTAACCCTTGCTTGTCTTCATGACGATGCAAGAAACCCTCGGTATGTACTTCACTGCCCACCGTCAATTTATCCAACCAGTGCGTAAGCCCTTCGCCACTCATGATGACTTGTAAACGAACAAATGATTGTCGGCTCATTCCTGCTTCTGCTTGCATTGAGCGGTGCTCAAGAGAGAATTGGATGTGCTCAATACCTGACGGACTTTTTTCAAGTCGAGCAGGTTTACAAACGTGTCCGGTTAAATGAAGTCGATTCATAGTTGCTAAAGGAGCAAAACCTCAATTAAGCGGCTTCGCTATCACCTTTACGCTCTTCCTTTTTAGTTAAAGGAGATGGTTCAGTGATCGCTTCTTTTTTACGCATAACAAGGTTACGTAAAACAGCGTCGTTGAAACGGAAGGCTGTTTCCAGCTCGTCAACAACTTCTGCGTTCGCTTCAATGTTTAGCAACACGTAGTGCGCTTTATGAAGCTTGTTGATTGGGTAAGCTAGTTGACGGCGACCCCAGTCTTCTAGACGATGGATCTGGCCACCACCTTGCTTGATCGTTTCGCTGTAGCGCTCGATCATGCCAGGTACTTGCTCGCTTTGGTCTGGATGGACCATAAATACGATTTCGTAATGACGCATTACTGTTTCCTTTTGGTTCAGTAGCCTCTGTTCAGTTCAGCCAAACTGACATAGAAGCAAGGAATACTCTAAATAAAAAGATAAAACGGCTGATTTGAGCCGCGCGAGTTTAACTAAATTTCATGCAAAGTGCAATGATTAATAATCGCTCGCTTCAGGATGAGAGGCTTGATGGGCAGCGCTCACTTCGTCGGTAACCAACGATACTAAGCGTCCTGCTAACTCAGTTTTTACGCCTTCAGGGCCCCGCACGAGAACTCTATCAAGCGGGCTACCCGATTGACTAATATCGGCTTGCAAGGTCAGCGAGTCATCTACTTTAGCCACTTCGATACGGATAGCGTATTCAGCATTCTCGAGCGATTCGATGTGCCATTCATGACGCACATCGAACCGATTACGCAAATCTTCAATAACCTGATTTACAACTGTTTCATCAGTTTTCGATTCATAATTAATGCTGACATAAGGCTTGGTCGAGCGCACGAAGGTGGTTTCATTCCAGTTTGGCGTCCAACTAAGGAAAAGTAACCCGATAAGAGCCAAGGCAATAATAATAGGCAGTAAACGACGACTAATCGGCATTGCGTTGTCTCACCGCTTCAAAAAGACAAACACCACTGGCAACAGAGACATTTAAGCTACTTACCGAACCATCCAGTGGAATAGATGCCAGCTCGTCACAGGTTTCGCGTGTTAAACGACGCATACCTTTACCTTCAGCACCCATGACCAACGCCACAGGGCCTTTAAAGTCTATCTGATAAAGTGACTTTTCGGCTTCACCGGCTGTACCAATCACCCACACATTGAGCTCTTGCAACGTACGTAGCGCACGCGCCAGATTTGTTACAACCACCAACGGAATGTTGTCGACTGCGCCACAAGCCACTTTCCTAACCGTCGGTGTAATCTGTGCCGACTTATCCTTAGGTACGACGACAGCAGTCGCGCCAGCAGCATCTGCAGTACGCATGCATGCACCTAAATTATGTGGATCAGTGACATTATCCAAGACTAAGAATAACGGCTGCCCTCCCGCTTTTTCTATCAAGCTCGAAAAGTCATTCTCGTTCAATGGTGGTGTGGCTTTTATTGTCGCAACGACCCCTTGATGGTTACCAAACTCTGCGCGTTTATCCAACGCTTGCTTTGGAATCCATTGTGGGCGAATGCCGATGGCCTCGGCTTGACCGATGACCTCCGCTACGGAAGCATCTTGTCGTTCGCGAGAAACAAATAGCTCAATGAGTCGCTCCGGGTGCTGCGTAAGCACGGAACGAACGGCATGCAACCCAAACACTGTAACCTTTTGACTCATGACTTATTACGTCCTTTACTGCTTGCTTGACCGCGGCTATTTTTTTGACCTGACGGCTTTTTGTTTGACGACTTGCGCTTATTGGAGCGTTTGCCACGGTTATTTTTATCACCCTTTTTCGAGTTACGTTGCTGACCTTTATGACCTTTTGGCATACGCGATTTGCCAGAAGGGCTCTCGGCACTTAACAACTCAAGGTCAATCTTACGGTCATCCAAATTGACTTGTTTAACCCGCACATCCACTTTATCGCCTAACCTAAACACGCGGTGGCTATTTTCGCCAATCAGCATATTTTTGGTATTATCAAACTGATAGTAATCGTCGCCTAAATTACTAATATGCACGAGCCCATCGATTTGATACTCATCAAGCCGCACAAATAAACCAAAATTTGTCACTGCGGCGATAACACCCGAGAAACTTGAGCCAATGTGATCTTGCATAAATTCACATTTTAACCACTCATCAACTTGTCGCGTCGCATCATCAGCACGTCGTTCGGTATGGCTGCAATGTACACCCAAGTCATCAAGACCGGTGTCATCATATGACCATGCTCCTGTTAGCGCGCCTTTGTATTCACCCCGGCGCTTCAAAATAGCTTTTATCGCACGATGCAAAATCAAGTCAGGATAGCGCCTTATCGGGGAGGTAAAGTGTGAATAAGATTTCAACGCTAAGCCAAAGTGGCCAACGTTATCGGGCTGGTAAACCGCCTGTTGCATAGAACGCAACAACATTGTCTCGATAAGCTCTCGATCGGGTCGCTCTTCGACTTCCGACAATAATTTACCAAAGTCCGTTGGCGTAGGTTCTTCACCACCACCCAATTCAAGTCCTAACTCACCTAAGAAACTGCGAAAATTAGTTAAACGTTCGTCGGCCGGCGGCTCATGGACTCGGAATAACGCATTAATATCATCGTCAGACTCAACCAACTTAGCGGCTGCCACATTGGCGGCGATCATGCATTCTTCGATAATTTTGTGCGCCACATTGCGTTTGACGGGCTCAATCCGTTCAATTTTGCGTTGCGCGTTGAATATGAAACGCACTTCTTGAGTATCAAACTCGATTGCAGAACGCTTTTTGCGCACGGAAGCTAGCGCCTTATATAAACTGTGCAATGATTCAATATTGCCCAATACATCTTTGTATTGCTCACGTAGTTCAACATCACCCTCTAAAATTTGCTTGACCTTAGTGTAGGTGAGACGCGCGTGGCTATTCATCACGGCCGGATAAAAACGCGATGACTTCAACTTGCCGCGCGGTCCTACGTCGATTTCTGCAACCATACACAGTCGATCGACATTAGGATTGAGCGAACACAAACCGTTAGATAGCTTTTCCGGTAGCATCGGAATCACATTATTAGGAAAGTAAACCGAGTTCCCTCGGTTCCAAGCTTCTTGATCGAGCACCGTATTCGGCTTCACGTAGTAAGATACGTCAGCAATGGCAACCCATAAGCGCCAGCCGCCATCTTCGGGCATTGCTAACACAGCATCATCAAAATCGCGCGAGTCTTCACCATCAATAGTAATCAGTGGCAAGTCGCGTAAATCGACTCGGCCTTCGTACGCTTGCTTGGGTACTTCATCAGCTATTTTACTGAGTTCTTGATCTAACCCTTCAGGCCATTCGTTAGGAATATCATGCTCACGAATAGCGACTTCAATTTCCATTCCTGGCGCCATATGATCGCCTAGAATTTCAGTAATTTCACCAATCGGACTGGTGCGTTTATTTGGCCGTCGCGTAATTTTAACCACCACCAACTGACCATGACGTGCACCCGCATTTGCCTGCGGGGGGATCAGGATGTCTTGATTGATACGGCTGTCGTCGGGCACTACAATGCCCATGTCATGATCGACAAAGTAGCGACCAACAATATTGTTGTCACGTTGTTCGATTACTCGTACCACACGACCTTCGCGCTTGCCTTTGCGATCTTGGCCTGACACTTTAACCAGCACCACATCACCATGGAGTACCGAGTACATTTGGTGATGAGGAATAAAGATATCACCGCCACCTTCTTCAGGCTGACAAAAACCAAAGCCTTCGCGGTGACCGATGATGCGCCCTTTGATCAATTGCATGCGATCCGGTAATCCGTAGCTATTGGCCTTGGTATATACTAGCTGACCGTCACGCTCCATCGCCCGCAGGCGTCGTTTGATGCCCACTTGTTGGCGTTCATCATCGAGCTTGAAATAACTTACAAATTCATCAAAAGAAACAGGCTTTGACTGCTTCTGTACCAACTCAAGCAACTCTTCCCTGCTTGGTATTTCAACCTCATAGGTTGGGGTGTGTTGGTCGTTCGAATCTGTTTCTGACATAAGATCTCTTTTAAGTTGAAAGTAAATATCGGCTACTATGCATGCAGTATACGCTTTATAAGCGATATTGTCAGTGACAGAAAAAAGAAACCCCAGCCGAAGCTGGGGTCTTGCGATGTCACTTTAATTTGCCTGCGACTGAGTGATGGTGCGCTCTTCGATGACGTTGTCATCAATATCGGCATCATCAAACCAAATCGGGCGCAACTGTGGCTCCTGTGAGTACAGCTGAGTCTGATCGAGATAATGATCCGATAAAATATTGCGCGACTGGGAATAACTCAATAAACCCTGAGCCTGCGGACCATCCTCTGTGAACTCCATGGTGAACATCCAGCTCGAACCATAGCTAATATGATACCCTGCGCCGTTCGCAGCGAGGTTTGAGCCTTCCGCCTGAGGATAAATCAAGCGTGGATAAATCGTACCATCTGAGCCTGTATTCGCGCGGAACACGTTGAAACCACCTTCAATGTTATTAGCCCCCGCCCAAGGCAAACGGTTACCACTTGGCGTTCCGTTAGGCAGTGCACGCTCAACAAATTGAACCTCACCTAACGGTGCATCGATCGATAGACCCACCGACTGAATACGCGCCATAGCATTGCCCAATAGCGTCAAGGCCGCTGTTGATTTCTTCAAACCGCTGGGGGTTGTCAGCGGTTGCGAGGCATCATAAGGCACTTGCCACTGCGGATTGCGCGACCATTCCGAGGCAAACTCTCGGAACAACACCGCGCCGACACTTTCTTTATTCATTGTGCCATCCCATTGTGCAAGAACATCACAACCCGGCTTAACACTCATAGCGCCAGCGGCCGTATTAACGGGGCTTTCACCTTGTGCCGTACACAGTGCTACAAGGTCATCCAGGATTGCCTCAGCCAAGAAGCCACGGTTACTTAACAGTTTGTTGGCAATATCTTCACGACTAAATAGTCCATCAACCGAACCACCTTCAGCCAACATCTTTTGCCCTAAGCGCGAGCGCAAAGACTGTTGATTACCAATCGGTCCCCATAGCGGCGATACGTTTTCAATTGGGTTGTTCGGGTTAGTTAGCCAGAAGCTATCATTCGAGTTTTGTACAAAGTCGTTGCGCAATAATTGTGGCGCTTTACTAAATGGCATCTTGCCATCGGCTTTGTGACTTGCTGAGGTGCCTGGCACCACAGGGAAGCCCGCAGACGAACTGATCCCTTGTAACACAGCATTCCCTTGCCATTGCGCAATGGTCTCATCACTTAAGTTAGGAACAGACGAGCCGTCCGTAAAGAACACGTCGCCATCTTCATCGGCTGCCATGGCGTTGTTGAATACCGTACCGGTGTAATCGACAAACGATTGACGATATTCCTCGATATTACGTGCTCGATTCATTGCCAACCAATGATCAAAAATCTCAAAGTTCGGTAGGTTGGCATCATAAATGGCGTAGGCGACGTCCTTTCCGTAAGGGTCTGTGCCCCACGTCAACGGCGAATTAGGTACTTTAATAATGGTACCAAACTCACTGTGATAACTGGTTTTTTCCAGCGTAATTAAACCGCTCCCCGTGTTCACTTGGATTTGGTGCGTTTTTGTCGTCATAGGGACAGACTCACCATCAACCATGTAATGAGTGCCTGTTTCATCCTCTGGATCCAACGCCAACTGATGAACAACGAAGCGATTCGCAGTGGAGAACGTGTGTGTCCACGCAACATGATCATTAAAGCCGATGTTTACGATACCGGGCATACCTGATAGCGAGCCACCTACCACTTTTAGCTCACCAGGAATTTCCGTTCCAAACTGCCAAAACCGCTGATTGCCAGTATGTGGAAAGTGCGGGTTCGCCAATACCATGCCGTGACCGGTTGCCGATAATTCCGACCCGATCGCCCAGCCATTTGATCCCATTTCAGTTGGGTTTGGCTCTGGCATTTCAATGTGAACAGGGTCCAACGTCATCGCTTGCTGATTTGCAGCGACAGGTTGTGGCATATAGTTTTCATTAGGTGGCGCTGCCACAAAAACAGCCCCAGTAAAGTTGCTCGCACCCGGTAGTAACGCGACCCCCTGAGCATAAGTAAGCAAATCAACTGGCGTAATCTCTTGTACAAAAGGTTGCCCAGCACACGTTGGGTCGATGTTATTTACCCCTGTTTCACTGAGGTACTGGTTATAGCCCGCGGCGTAACCGGTGAGCAGAGCTTGTGACTCTTCACTGAGTGTATCGAACCCTTGCTCTGCATTTTGGCGGATTCCTAGCGCAAGAAATCCAAAATCGTCAATCAAGTTTTGATTGTTACTTGAACCAATTGGATTGTGCGGTCCAAAGTACATTGACCGTTGTGAATTAAACTTCACGATTTGGTCAGCTAAAATACAAATATTGTCTTTAGCAAACGCAAAACCCACACCAAAACCTAAACTTTCTAAGTTGTCCGCTTTGACGTAAGGAACACCGTAGGTAGTCCAACGAATATCTGCGCTGAGCTCATCATCGTCGTCGAACGTAGATAACGGCTCTTGATCAGGTAGTGGGCTACTATAATCGGGCTCGGGTGGTGGCTCGGGAGCTTGGTACTCAGCAACTTCATTACTAAAGTTACAACCGCCCAGTGCGACCACGCCCGCAATTAGCATAGCTCGGTAGAGCAGTGAGGTTTTATAGGTTCTCATCGCGCTTTCCTTGTGAATTTAAGTTATTGTTATTGCCACATTAGCGAGACTGCTTTATTCGCATGTGATTAGTCTAAATCATCAGCACATTTTTTAAACTAATGTAAAATACATGCTTAATGTATACCCTCTGTTATAACGTGTTATTTAAGCATGGTCCAACCACTAAATCGTGATCGTTCCTCGCAAATATTCAACGGCCTGTCCAAAAAGCTTCACGCGATCACCCTCAACCTCACAGATAATACGTCCACCGCGAGCTGATAACTGTCTTCCCGTTACGCAAGATTTTTGCAAGCGACCACTCCAAAGTGGCGCGAGTTGGCAGTGAGCGGAACCTGTTACCGGATCCTCATTAACGTTTAACTTTGGAAAAAAGCATCGACTCACGAAACCGTCTCCATCAGCCGCGGTGACGACCACACCACGAGAATCAAGCTTCTTTAATTCGTTATAATCGGGTGATAAAGCACGCACCTGTTCGACACTCTCCAACACCGCAATATGGTCAAAGCCAAGTAGTAACTCTTGCGGTTCGCAGCCTAGGCCGAGGCTAACAACAGGATCTGTTGCAATGGACTGGGGTTGCGTAGCAGGAAAGTCCATCATCATTCCAGATGAAGTTTGAGTAACGGTTAAAGTGCCGCTCCGCGTGTTAAAACGTACTTCCGAAATATCCGGACGCAGGTGATTAAATACCACAAACGCGGCGGCTAACGTCGCATGCCCACACAGGTCAACCTCAGCAGCCGGCGTAAACCAACGTAAATCAAATTCGTCATGCCCTAATGTTGATAAGAGAAATGCGGTTTCCGACAGGTTATTCTCTTCTGCTATGCTCTGAAGTTCTTTATCGGGTAATCGCTGATCTA
>MDTG01426992.1_pt1 | contig 13865 bp, 10 predicted proteins | sample 811421 | NCBI WGS metagenome assembly MDTG01 (sample SAMN05326645, study PRJNA326480) | marine metagenome | isolation source: seawater | place: Pacific Ocean: South East | collected 2011 | reverse complement strand
AATATCCTTCCCAGGGAATACTTCCGTCGGATAAAGAGGGGTCATTAGAATACAATTCTAACTCTGTATACTTCACAAATTGCTTTAAATCATACTCTGACCAGTCATAATCCCAATAATCCCAATCTTCATATTCGTCATATGGTGCAAATAATCTAATTCTATAATAATTATCCTCATCTAAATGATCTAAAAAATTTAATTTTAATCTAGAAGAACGTGATGCAGTCGTATCAAGAGAATTAATTTCATAATTTAAGAAGTTGATATTTTTAGGTATTCTAGTATTAGCAAATACCGAATTATAATCTGGGTGATTAACTTCAATAGCATACTCTAAACCACTAATTAATTTATTTGAATGTGTATAATAATATGTTACTTCGGAATAATCAACAATAGAATCTTGATTCAGACCAAAACTTAAATCTTGGTAAGTTAAAGTAACATTAGCGTTTTTAATAGCGTTAATTTCATTTTGATCAAATGCCGCCCTTGAATGTGAAAGAAATACATTGCAAACAGAGTCATTCTCTAATGTACTATTTAACACAATGACGGGCTGGTGTATTGGCATGTCCAATTCAACTATTGTTTCACAACTAATTGTAAAAAGTATAGAAATTGATAAAATGTAATTTCTCATGTTTAAAATTTTATATTATATGTTAATGTTGGAATGATTGGAAATAATGAGACCTGTCTAGCTACTGTCTGAGATTCTTCATCATCTAAATAAATAAAAAACGGATTTTTTCTATTATAAATATTATACACTGATAAAGAAACCGTTCTATCATAATACTTCTTTTGTTTATGAAAATTGACACCAAAATCTAATCTATGGTATGGATTCATACGACTAGAATTTCTGCCACCAAAATATTCAAAGTTTTGCATGTTATTATTTTCAAATGGAGAGGATAAACCCTCGTAAGTAGCCTGAGGAAATGTTATAGCATTCCCTGTACCGTAAACCCAAGTACAACCAATATCTATTTTATCATTAAAAACATGAGCCAAGACAATTGATATATCATGTCGACGATCATATTTATATGGATACCATTGTCCAAAATTAATATTCTCAAATCTTCTATCTGTCCAAGAAAGAGTGTACCCAATCCATCCTGTTGTTTTTCCTGATTTTTTTTGCATAAAAATTTCCAAGCCATAAGACCTGCCTTCTCCCTCTGTTTCTACTGAGGATTCCCAACCTTGTGTATCCCAAAAAGATGCTCCTTCTTTATAAGCAACAAGGTGATTCATTTTCTTATAATATCCTTCAAAACTTAACTCATACTTACCATCAAGTAAATAATGAAAGTCCTGAAGGTCAAAAAGATTATTAAATCCAATTGCAACCTGAGATGATTGCTGAGGCTTTACACTATCTGTCGCAGGGACCCATATGTCGGTAGGTAAACCAATAGAAGAATTCGTTAATAAATGTAAGTTTTGTTGCATTTGTGCAAATGATAATTTAACAGATTGTTTATTGTTTAACAAATAGCGTCCAGAAACACGTGGCTGCAATCTGAAATAATTTTTTTGACGGGTATAAAAAGATGCTAAATGTGTGCCAAGATTTATTTTTAGACTTTCTCCATAAGAAAACTCATCTTGAACATAAAGATAACTATCATGAGCAAATATATCGTCTGAAAATATAAATACCGTATCCTGACCTATCACACTATTTATTAAACTATCAGTATTTTCAAAAGACACTGAAAGACGACCGGGAAAAAAATCATGACTTGTATAGGAAGCTCCAAATTGAATGGCATGATTAGAGTTAGGATAAAATTCTAAATCAATTTTTGCATTTAAATCTTCAACTCCTGATATATAACCGAATGAAAAACTATTTTCACTGGAAGCAAAAGCTTGATCAACATTAAATGCATAGCGACTATATGTAATAGTAGTATTGCTAAATAAATTATCACTAAAAAGATGATTCCACCTTAAAGATGCCGTTTGATTGCCCCAGCCTAATCCAAAATCAAATACCTCAGCATCTAATTCATTTTGTCCTGTTCCAGTAAAGTTTAAATCAAATATATCATCTCCGAAATAACCACTTAAATATATTCTGTCTTTTGAAGATATTTTATAATTCAACTTAGCATTTAAATCATAAAAATAATAACCTCCTGTTGTGCCATGACCTTTTGAACTTGCGGCTTCACCATCTCCATATACTGCATCATTTGTTTGCCTTTGAAATAAATTTAATAACAAGTCTGCATAGGTTCTTCTAGCAGATATTATAAAAGATATTTTGTCTTTTACTATTGGGCTTTCAAGTGTAAGTTTAGAGGAAATTAAACCAATACTTGCTTCACCTTGAAATTGCTTCATATTTCCTTCTTTCATATCAATTTCTAAAACCGAAGAAAGACGACCTCCAAATCTAGCAGGGAATCCTCCCTTGGTTAATTTAATATTTTTAATAGCATCAGCATTAAATACCGAAAAAAACCCAAATAAATGCGATGCGTTATAAACCGGAACACCATCTAATAAAATTAAATTTTGATCTGCTCCTCCTCCTCTAACATAAAAACCTGACGATCCCTCACTACCTGATTGTACACCCGGTAAAAGTTGTATAGACTTTAATACATCAACTTCACCAAGCAAGGCTGGCATAGTTTTTATTTGTGCAGTAGGCACACTAATAACTGACATCTGTGTACTTTCAACTAATTTCGATTTCTCAACTAAAACAACTTCTTCAAAAACACTAGTAGTCGGATTAAGCAAAATATTTAGTTTTTGATTAGCATATAAAAGAAAGGCTTTTTCAAATTGGGTAGAATAACCGACATACGAAAAAGTAATCTCTCTAATACCTTTAGGTAAATTCAAACTATAGAATCCAAAACTATTTGTAGTCGTGCCTAAACTCAAGCTATCTGAATAAACATTAACTCCTTTTAAAGCTTCCCCAGTTTGTTCATCTGAGACAAAGCCACTAACTATATAGCTGGGAATATCTTTATTTTGAGAAAATAATAAAACCGGAAAAAAAATAAATAAAAGTATCGTGATTTTTTGCATCATTTTATTTATTAATATCCAAATACTTGCTCAAGGCTTAACTCTTGGTAGTCACCTAAGTTTTGGAGAGTTTCAATATTTAATAAATCTTTATTACCAATAACTAAAAAAGTATAATATCTATCTTTAATATTTTGATTAAAAAAATCATCTAAATCATTTATACTCATTTTTTCTATTTTATTATAAATACTTTCATTGATGTCATAATCTATATTTAACTCTTTTGCTTTTAAAAAGTTCCAAAACAATCTCGATCTTTTAGTTCGTGAAGTTTCAATTTTTTTTAATGCTGCTGTTTTAGCATCTTGAAATTGACCATGTGCTTTTGGCATATTATTCATTAAATCTAGGATTGACTTAGTAGCTTCTTCCAATTTATCAACTTGTGTTCCTAAATAAGCTGTTACATAGTGTGATTTTTCTAATTTACTCGGGGTTGAAAAATACGCCCGAGCAGAATATGCTAACGCTTTTGATTCGCGTATTTCTTGAAACACAATTGAAGATAATCCACTGCCAAAATACTCATTAAAAATTCTGCCAGGTGCAATTAAATCTATGTCGAATACTTTACCCTTTGACATCATTGTAATTTCTGACTGCACCATATCATAGTTTACAAAATAGACCTTGTTTTTTACGTTATTTAATTCCTTGAACTCTTTGGGTTGAATTGTTCGGTTTAGTTCTTGAGGGACCTGATGATACTTGTCAAGTAGATTAGTGATTTCACTTATATTTTTTCTGCCATAATAATAAACATAATGCTCATAAGACATTAATTGATGAATTTTATTTGTTAAATCTTCAACGTCAATACTTTTTAAAAAATCTATACTTAAATTATTTTTAAATGGAGAGTCATTTCCGTATTTCGCATAATTCCTCATTCCATTTAAAATGCTCCATTTTGATAGTTTATTATCAGATCTTTCCCGAACAATATCCATTATCATATTATCATATGGCAATTGACTAGGAACCACATTAGATAATATGTGTTCAAAAAGTTGTATGCCATCTTCTAAAGATTCTTCCAATCCTGATAACTGAACATAAACTCTTTCATTTGCTGCAAAAACATTATAACTCAAACCTAATTTATACATCTCTTTTTCAATTTGATTTGCATTATATTTATCTGTTCCTAAGTATTCTAAGTAATTGACTGCTAAAGCTAATTCTGGATCGCTAAACTTGCCCATATCGATAATATAGTTAAGAGAAAAAACTTGATTTGTTGTATTGTGAACATAAAAACAAGGAATCCCATTATCTAATTCAAACTCCATAACATCCTGGTTGTAATTATTGAAAACTGGTGTTAATCGTGAAGATAAAGTATTGTGAAAATCTTTTGCAAAAAAAGATGCAGTATCACGATTTAGGGGTATAGTTGTTATTTCTGGTTTTTCAACTTTAACACTTTGAGGCTTGCCAGTTAATTTATTTAACACCTTATAATTACTGTCAAAATACTTATTTACAAACTCTATAATGTCATTTTTTGTAACCAAACTTAACTTATCATTTTTTTTGACAACTGAATTCCACTCCTCACCCATAATGAATGCATTTGTCATTTTACGAGCCCTATAGCTATTTGATTCATTCCATTTTTGATCATCTAACTTGAAATTTTTAACTATCGCTGGCAACATCCAGTCATCAAAATCTCCATTTTTAATTTTTTCTATTTCTAAAAGCAGTAAATCTTTTACTTCATTGAGTGTTTGACCTGAACGCGGCTCACCATGAAGCTTAAAAACAGTATAGTCTTTTGCGATCATGTACTGAGAATAGCCTCCTAGAATTTTTTGGGATTTTATTAAATTTAGATCTATTAAGCCTGCTTTTCCATTAGACAAAATACCATCTAATAATGGTAGCATAAAAATATCTTCATTCTTAACTCCCGGGAGCCTAAAACCAATATCAACCCACTCAGCATCACTACCTTTAATACTAATAACTTCAGGATTTTCTATAGGATCTTCGATGGGAGCAGTAAATTTAGGAACATCTTTTTTAAGATAATCTCCAAAATACTTGTCGATTAATGCAACTGTTTTGTCCGGATCTAAATCTCCAGCCAAAATTATTGCCATATTATTAGGAACATATTGTTCATTAAAATATTGATGGATTTTCTCCATTGATGGATTTTTTAAATGCTCACTAGTCCCAATTGTACTTTGTGTTCCATATGGATGTTTTTTAAAAAGTAATTCCATCATTTTATACCACGCAACTCTCCTGTCGTTATCCTGCCCTCTGTTAAACTCCTCATATACAGTTTCAAGTTCTGTATGGAAGAGTCTTAAAACTAATTCACTAAATCTTTCTGACTCCACCATTAACCACTTTTCTAATTCATTAGATGGGATATCATTAATATAAACTGTACGCTCTAAAGATGTATATGCATTTGTACCTTTAGCACCCAATGAGCTAATCATTTTATCATATTCATTTGCAACTGAGTAATTAGCTGCAATTGTGGAAATACTGTCAATCTTGTGATAAATCAAACGCCTTTCATTTTGATCAATTGTATTTCTACGTTTTTCATACAAATTAGAAATCTTATTTAATTCTATTTTTTCCTTCTCCCAATTTATTGTACCAATATTAGATGTCCCCTTAAATAGCATGTGCTCTAAATAATGAGCTAGTCCTGTCGCGTCAGAGGGGTCTTGTTTGCTGCCAGTATTAACAACAATGTTTGTTTGTATCCTAGGTTCATCTGTATTAACTGAAATGTATATTTTTAAGCCATTATCTAGAGTATAGATACGTGTATTTAATGGATCATTTTCAACTGAATTATATTTATATTCTTTATTAATATTTTTTGGATCAGTAGCATATAATGCTACAAAAGCTAAAAATGCCAAAGCAAAAAAAGAGGTAATTAACTGGTTTATATTTTTCATTTTAATATTTGATTTTCACACAAATATAATAACAATACAAGACTATCCTTAAATAAAACTAACGTGGATTCAATTATAACTGAGATGTAAATTAAAATGAATGTTGCGATCTGAAACAGACTTGTCAATAATAATAATTCCCCACTTGAATAAATCTATAGAATAACACACATCTTGATCTGATTTAATAATTTCCCAAGCACTTTGCATATCTTTTGACCAATTAATGTCATCAAATATCATGATAGCCGGCAGATCTAGCCTTGATTTTAAATTTTGAAAATAATCTATGGTTGGTAATTTTTGGTGATTTCCATCAATGAAACAAAGATTAAATTTTATTTTTTTTTTATACAATTCGGTAAATGTCTTATCATATAACCCCTGAATAATACTATGTTGAGTTTTAGGATTAATAGAATTAAATTGTTGAGATGCTATATTACATACGTCAGGCACGCCTTCCATGCTAATAAAATGACTATTGGCAGTATCTTTCAAGGCATTTAAAATATATGATCCTGAAACACCCAGGTTGGTCCCCATTTCTAAAACATTTTTATAATTATTTGTTTTTATGAGCAAATATAAAAATCGTCCCCAAATTGGTTGAGACGAGGCTTTTTTACATATAGTATGAACAGGTTTTTTAAGACTAATTCCAAAAACATCATAAGAAATTAAATTTTTATTCTTTAAAAGTTGCGTTCTGTAATCTTCACAATCTTGAAACAATTGTAAGTCTTCTTCTGTATGCAAAGCATGTTTTATTTCTAAAAAAGCATCCACTACGTTATTTAACGTTAGATGTTTTTGAGTATTCATTAGTTTTAAAACTCTTGTTTGATGTAATCGATTTAAAATAATCGAAAAATGTTTTTTTATTTTTGAATAAATCATATGTAAATAAATATAGTAATTATGTTAAAAATTCGAAAAGGGATAAAAAATGATCTTCCATATATATTAGAATTAATTAAAGAATTAGCAGAATACGAAAACAGTCTCAACGAAGTCGAAATAACTTTAAAAGAACTAGAAAAGGATGGATTTGGAAAGCATCCATATTACTCATTCGTAGTTGCCACAGAAAATGATAAAGTGATTGGTATGGCATTTTATTTTATAAGATATTCAACATGGAAGGGTAAAGTTCTATTTTTAGAAGATTTTATTGTTAAAAAAGAATATCGTGGAAAAGGTGTGGGAGCAAAATTATTTGAGTACACTATTAAAATTGGTAAAGATTTAAATGTAAAGGGTATGCATTGGCAAATTTTAGATTGGAATGAGCCTGCAATTTTATTTTACAAAAAATATAGTGCTACCATTAGTAAAGAATGGTTAAACGGTAAATTAACTAAAAAGCAGATTTTAGACTTCAACTGTTAATACAGGTGCTTTAACATAAATTCTTTAGAAAAAATTAAAGCATGTTCTCTAGCCTCGAAATTACCACCAAAAGTAGGGCCACGTTTTGCGCAAAAAGAAAGACCAATTTTTTGCAGAAAAGAGTTAATCATTGGAATCTTCAAAAAGTTCATTAATACAGCCCCATTTTTATTCATTTCAAATCTACAATCATCTAAAATATAGCCTTTTTCTTGTATTTTTAATGGGGACAACCTATCAAAAGAGTGGTGAGCATTTGGATAAATTGTTAAATCTATATTTGTATTTTTTCCTAACTTATTCACTAAGTCCAAGCAAGCATCTGCTGGGGTCCAATTATCAAGTTCGCCTATTAAAATATGAATCGGTGAAGTTCCAAAATCTAAAATACTAGGAGTGACTATACATGGTGGATAAATGGGGAGATGAGCTGCAAATACTACCTTTGGATTAATGGCATTTTTTAATGGCGACCAAGCTGAAAATAATGACACACCTCCACCCAAACTCCACCCAGTAATAGCTATTTTTGATTTTTTAATCATCCTAATATCTGCTAACATTTCAAATGCCTTGTAGCTGTCTAATATCATCATAGCAGTTGTAACTTGAGTTTGAGATCCAACAGTAGATTTTACACCTCTGCTTTGAAAACTACATAATTCAAAAGTTGCAATACCATTTTTGCGATACATACTTAAATAATCATGGTGATGATCTGACCATCCATTGCTACCCGCAACAGCAATAATTATAGGGTACTTAGTGGTACTTTTAAATCCATCTGGAAAAGTTAAAACTCCATATACTTGTTGTTTTTCTTGACTATCTAAATCTGTAATAACATCATAGAAAGAAAATGGATTAGCACTTTGAAAATATATAGTATCCTGAGCAAAGGAAAAAAAAATTCCTAATAGTACAATGCTAAACAATAATAAATATCTAATTATTCCTACTTTCAAAATCCTCATTTTTTTTTTCACGAATTCGTTGTAAAACAAAGTATATAATTAATAAAATAGCAATACCTACTAACATTATTTTAATTTTACTGCTGTTCCGTAGGCTAAAATTTCTGCAGCGCCCTGCATAACCATAGATGTTGTTAATCTAACATTAATAATAGCATCTGCACCTAAATCTAATGCATCTTGTTTCATTCTTTGAATAGCCTGTTCACGCGAGTCTGCCTGAAGCTTAGTATACTCAGAAATTTCTCCGCCAACTAGGTGCTTAAGGGCTGCAAAAATATCTTGACCAACATTTTTAGCCCTCACTGTACTACCTCTAGATATACCTAAAATTTCTCTAATCTCTTTATTTGGAATTTTATCTGTCGTTGTTAAAATCATAATAATTATATATATTTTTTTAATAATTTTTTTGCTTTAAATAACTTCGCTTCAGAAACAAAAAACATTTTTTCTTGAAACGTAACTCCTGGTGAAGCCCAACCTGAATTAACAGAAGCATCGTAAGTGTTTTTTGTAAAAAAACTAATTTGATTATCCTCTAAAATAGTCTCTACAATAGGTGCTTCGATTAATTTAATATTTGCTAAAAAAACATGTTTCATGAATCATTGTTAGTGATATATTCGCAATAACCATTTGAAGTAATAAGATGTAATAGTGAATCATTCATAATTTCTAAAAACTGGTTAGTATTTTGCACTTGGAATATATAATCTCCTAAACAGTAAATACCTGCATCTAATACAACCGTAATATAACTTGATTCGTCTACAATCTGTTGATATTGATAATCATAACATTGGATGCACTCCGAAGAATTTTCCAATTTTTCTTGCTGACAGGAAAACAATAATATAAATAATATAGTAATTCTAAAAATCATAATTTTTGGTGACGGATCCGTCATTAAAAATATTTATATAAACTCTACTATTTGAATTTTCTCTTCCAAGAAAATCCACTTTTCTAACTATATACTTTTGGCTTTCAAGGTTATTTTCTTCATTAATATTTATCCACTCCCCTGTTAATCTAACATTATCAATATATAAATAAGTGCCTCTATCACCTCTAAATTCAAATTTAATCATCACATCATTTTGCTCTGCTGCCGCTTGAATATTAACAGATTTTTCCATCCATTCTTGACTATTTGGTATAAAATTATTACCAACATTTCCTCCACTTGTTGTTACTAAATCTTCTGTGTCCCAAGAAGCCCTAACTTGCCATGTTTCACCACAATCTTTTGAATATAGAATTTGTAATAAATCATTAGTTTGATTATTTCTTTTACCATACGCAAGGTCAAATAATAATTTTAAGGGCTCTCCTATCCCTAATCCATAATTACTCAAATCCATTGTATGAGTATATAAATTATGGAATTTATAGCAATTAAAGTCTCTACTTCGAATACGAACTGAGCCTGTAGTAGATGTTGAAGAAATAGGTGTTCTCGACCAGCTTATATTTTCTTCTCCATTAGGAGCATCAATAAACCAAGATAAGCTAGGTTCTTCCAAGTTGTTGGGAAACTGCGTATTCTGGAAATCTTCATTAAGAGTAATTGGCGGAGGATAAACGACATATGTTTTTGTTAATGAACTTTCACCATTAATAGTTGAAACACTTAATGTGACATCATATTCTCCGGGAGAAGAAAAGTTAACTATAGGATTTTCTTCATTTGAAAATTCTATGTCTGCTCCTAAAAAAGTCCAAGAAAAAACCGCTTGCTGATCTAAATTCAAACTATTATTAATAAACGATATCTGCGTGTTTGCGCATATTCTGTCAACTTCTGAAGTAAAAAAATCTACACTTGGTGGGCATGCATCAGAAACATAATTATCATGAGTGCCTGTTTCCCAAAGATTACTGTTTGACCACAAATTATTTCTACCAGAAACTGATGAATTTAAACAGTTTTGCATTCTATTTGCCTGACCAACAGTAAACATACATGTACAAGATGAGTAATCCATGAAGTTTTGAATATTATCTAAACTATTACATGTTTCTTGTGATAAGTTACAAGTAGAATATGCGCCTATAGTATTAGGAGTGTCACTTACATCATCGTCTGCAAAGCAATTGTCAGTATCCCCATTTTCACCCCACCCCCAAGTATGAGATAAATTAAAATAATGACCAAACTCGTGACTTAAAGTGTGTCTTTTATAAGGTGTATTACTAGACGCACCTATACTACCTACATACTCATGATTAATAATAATACCCTCAACTTCATCACCCCACAAGGTTCCTGGCAAATAAGTATATGCTGCTGCACCTATTGAATTTTCAATATCTTCTACTACCCAAATATTAACATATTTTGTATCATCCCAAGCAATTAATTCTTTAATGCAATCATTAGCCTGATTAGACATGTCTGATACAACTCTATTAATGCCACCTGTACAGTTACCATATGGATCTAATTTAGCTAATCTAAATTCTATATTAGCATTTCCAATAATATTTTCAAACCCATCAATAACATTTTCTAAATCCGGATTAGAAGCACTAAAATCTTCATTCATAATACTAACAACATCTTCGATCTGTACCACAGAAATATTTTCATCTTCACCGATTTGGTGGCCATCGTGTATTACATGAAAAACTATAGGAATAATTTTTGTGTCTAAATTCATTGAAGAATTGGACTGATGTAAATTTTGGTTTAACTTTTTAGAAGGATGATTACTTAAGTATCTTTGCATGACTAAATCTGTACCACACATTGGTAATTGTTGAGAAAATGAAATGTTTAGTGTCACTAAAAAAATCAAAAAAGTATAGCTCCAATACTGCATTTTGCTAGTTATTAATAAACAATAATTCATTATTCCTTATATATATACCTGGTGTTAGGTAGCCCTGATTTATCTGTTCTCTACCATAGATGTCAAAAATTCTATTATCAAACAAAACTTCAGATTCTGGAGATCTTTCCCAAATATCTTCTTGATTACCTACCCTTACATTATCAATATATAACCAATTACCTCCAATATTATTAGAAAAATACTCTCCTCCATTATTAGTGACAATTAATGTATCTTCCACTAAATACCCTTTCCCAGAGAATTCAAATTTAATAATTACACTTTCTTGTCCTGCAGAAGAACCAAGATTTACAAATTTTTCATGCCAATGATTTGGTTCGGGTGTATAATAATTAAAATATGTTAAATCTGTGCCTAATAAATCTTCGACGTCAAGAGTAGCGCGAACCATAAATTGTTGATTAGCATGTTTTCTTGAAATTGTTAATTTATCTAAAATAATACTATTCCCATTCATGTCATTATAAGGTAACCTCTTTGCATAAGCTATGTCAAAAAATAAACCAAATGGATTACTCGAACTATGACTCATTTGGCTACAATCAATTTCTGGTGTATAAATAGCCTGTCTTGTAATATTTTCTCTTGCAGTAAAACTTTTACTTCTTATACGCAGTGATTGATTTCCTTCATATGAAGAACTTGTCGAAACAGACCAATTTGTTTCAAGAGGATAATTATCAAGAATATACCAACTTGGAATTTCAGCCGCCGGGTTAAACGGAAAATCTATGCTTTCAAAACCCTCCATAAAAGGTGCTGATGTTTGATCCAATACAATAATACATTTTTCCTTTACTAATTGTGCTTCACCATATTCATTATATACTTTTAACGTCACGTCATGTTGACCTGAAGAAGTATATGTAATTGTAGGATTTTTTGCCGTTGAAAAAGAAGGATTAGCGCCAGGGAATGACCATTCATATGAAATATCATTGACGGGCACATTATAGCTCATATCAGTAAACGAAACTTCAAATCCATTACTATTTCCTAATGCACCAATAGCATCACCCTCAACCTTAAAATCAGGTATAGGAATACATTCTGCATAAGGTTCCGAGAAATAATTCTCATCATTTGTTCCTGTCAATTCTAAATTATCTGAAGACCATAAATTATTTCTATATCCGGAATTAGAATTTAATGCCGCTATAACTCTTTGTTTTTGGCCTTCTGTAAACATATAAGCACAATTTGTATAGTCCATAATATTTGCAACATTATCTAATGAGCCGCATGATTGTTGCGATTCCCATGAAAGACAACCAGACGCCCCCGCGGTATTAGGAGTGTCATTGACACTATCATCACTTCCACAATTTTCTTCTAAACCAGAATCATTTGTACTACCCCAAGGATGAGCTAAATTAAAATAATGTCCTGCTTCATGAGACATTGTGTGTCTCCTCCAATTACTATTACTAGAAGTACCTGTCGTTCCAAAATAATCATGTTGACACAAAATTCCTTCATGATTAGTTGGTGCAGAACCAGGATAATAAGCATAAGCTGCAGCTCCACTCGCTACACTTGCTACAGTCCATATATTCAAATACATACTATTATCCCAATAGGTATCATCCTTCACGTTCTCGCCTCCTATATAAGTAAATTCTGATTGATTATATGTAATTCCTGTTGTACAATTTCCATCCGGATCTTTAGTCGCTAATCTAAATTCAATTCCAATATTACTAGCAATATCTTCAAAGCCACGCGCTTCAGTAGTAATAATTTTTGCAATAATATCTCCTGAATTGACTAAATTTTGAGAATTAATCAATAACTTAATAATACCTCCACAAAATCGTAAGTTTCCTATATCATCAGCTACAATAAAAATATCTTCTTCACCACTACTAATTACACATATTGTATCATTTTTTTGAACAGAGACATTGTCTTCGACTAACCAACTAATAGTCGAGTTCAAGTTTATGTTAGGTGCAACAATACTAACCGTATCATTGTTATTAGCTATCGAATGGACAAATTCACCATCTTGATTAATAAAATCATCATTTAATAAATTAAAATCATCACACATAGCTTGAATAGCTGATTGAACTTGATTTGTTTCAATTCGTTCATCACCATAATCATGGATTACATGAACAACTACAGGGATAATGTAATTAGTATCTAAAAACCTTCGATTATTTACATTACTAATAAATGTATTTGTAAATAATTCTAGTTGATTTAGAAGTATTTTCTTGTCAGGATTTAACAAAAGTTCCTGTTCAACCATCTCGTCAGTTGAACATTTATTAATTTGAGAATAAATTTGACAAGAAAACGCCAACAATAATATGAATAGTGTTTTCTGCATTATAGTTAGTATATGCTTTTAATTCTTACCGAATTATTATAATTTTTGAACTTTTAGAATCAAAAGTCTCAACCATTACAACATAAGCTCCTTCCTTAGGAATAAGGAATAAATCCGATAATTTATAATTGTGTTCACCTGGCGCCAATTCTATATTTTGAGAACCGATATTAAGACCTAAAAGATTCGACATAGATATCTTCACTCTACTTGCTTCAAATAATTGAAATGATATTGATGCTTGATTAATAAAAGCTGGGTTAGGTGATATGTCAATATCTTGAATACTATT
>MDTG01438949.1_pt1 | contig 13866 bp, 13 predicted proteins | sample 811421 | NCBI WGS metagenome assembly MDTG01 (sample SAMN05326645, study PRJNA326480) | marine metagenome | isolation source: seawater | place: Pacific Ocean: South East | collected 2011 | reverse complement strand
TATATAGATTAAATGTGCTATTTTATCAATTGAAAGATAATTACATTTATAAAATTACAGATATAATTGCATCAAAATGATTCAATATATTTCAAAACCCTTTAAATGGTTTTTCAAACTGGAAGCTGCCTCGGGATTAGTTTTGTTATTCGCTGCTATAGCGGCTTTATTAGTTAGCAATACTGAATTGAACCAATATTATAATAAAATTTTAGGAACCTATTTTAGTTTAGGTGTGGGAGATTTTGGCATTAAACTGACAGTTCTTCACTGGATCAACGATGTATTGATGGCAATTTTTTTCTTTTTAGTTTCATTAGAAATTAAAAGGGAATTTATTCAAGGAGAGCTTTCGAATCCAAAACAGGCCATTCTACCAATTATCGGGGCTGTTGGTGGGATGTTGGTTCCAGCTCTTATATATATTTCTATTAATTTTTCAAATTCAGAAACATTAAGTGGTTGGGCAATACCTTCTGCTACGGATATTGCTTTTTCTTTGGGAGTATTGTCATTACTTGGTAAAAGAGTTCCAGTATCATTAAAAGTTTTTTTGACAGCTTTAGCTATTATTGATGATCTGGGCGCTATTGTAATTATAGCTTTTTTTTACTCTGGTAACGTTCAGGTTTATTATTTACTTTTGATGCTTGTAGCCGTGATAGTTTTAATTATCTTAAATAGGCTGAATATTAGAAATTTTATTCCATATCTATTTGTAGGGATATTGCTATGGGAATTCACACATCAATCAGGTATACATGCAACAATAGCGGGCGTTCTTCTCGCCTTATCAATTCCTCATAAAGATAACAACAAAGGTCACAAAAATTCTTTACTTGAAAAACTAGAGCACTCAATTTCTCCTTATGTATTATTTGGTATTATGCCAGTTTTTGCTTTTGCAAATGCCGGAGTTTCACTTGAGGGAGTTTCATTTCAAACACTTTTAAATCCAGTCCCACTAGGAATACTTTGTGGATTATTTATTGGAAAACAAATTGGTGTTTTTATTTTTTCATATATTTCTATCAAACTCAAGATTGCAGATATGCCAAATAATTCAAACTGGGGAACTTTTTATGGCGTAGGTGTATTGACGGGTATTGGTTTTACAATGAGTCTTTTTGTTGGAAATCTTGCTTTTGTTGAATCCACACAATATTTAAGTGGCGTCAAGATAGGAGTGTTACTTGGGTCCCTTTTATCTACATTGCTTGGATATTTTTTAATATTAATATGCGCAAAAAAATAATTAACAAAAGTATATTAAATTTAGCTTATGATGTTTCAAATTATGGGTTAAAAAATAAATCCAAACATTTTGCTATTTTAAAAAATAAAAGATGCGGGGATAGGATAAAAATTGAATTAAATATTAAAAATAAAAAAATTAAAAATATGTACTATGAGACCGAGTCTTGCATTTTTTGCCAGGCTTCGGCTAGTCTATTATCTAGGAATGTTAAAAACTTAATGATAAAAAATTTAGATAAAATAATTTCATCTAAAAAATTCAAGGTTCTCTTATCAAAAAAATATATTTCTAGGAGAGATTGCGTTTTATTACCATATTATGCTTTAAAAAAAGCATTATAAGATCACAAATTTAAAACCATCCCATCATATGCTGGAATAATATTTTTTGGCAACGACTTTTTTAAAAGCTCATAATCAAGGTCTGAATGAAGATTGGTGAGAATAGTTTTTTTTGCTCTAATTTTTCTACTTATGGAAATAGCTTGATTAAAATTATAATGTGATGTATGAGAATTAAATTTCAAACAATCAATTACTAGATATTTAAGATTTTTCAATTTGCTGAAATCTTTAATATCTATACCGTTTGTATCGCTAATATAAGCTAATCTGCTAATAATATAAGCTGTTGATTTAATTTGACCATGATTAACATAAAAAGATTTAATATTTATCTTGTTCTTTTTTTTTTTAATGGAAAATTTTTTTTTAATAAGGTTACTTTTTAAAATTGGAATATAACCTTGCCCCCCATAAAAACAGTAATCATATTTAATACGTAGTTTTTTTAGAGTTTCTTTATTTGCATGTATGTTTATTGGTTTTTTACTTTTCCAAAAGAAAGGTCTTAATTCAAAAATGCCACTAGTTTGATCTGCATGCTCATGGGTGTACAAAACATGGTCCACATTATCAATTTTATTATCAAGAATTTGCTTCTTTATATCGGGGGAAGTATCAATCAAAATAGATAAATTGCCATGCTTTAAATACGCTGAACAACGTGTTCTTATGTTTAGTTTATTATTTTTATTGCAATTGCCCCAATTACCAGTAATCCAAGGTACGCCAACGGAGCTACCACAACCTAAAATTATAAATTTCATAAAGAAGATTCTAAATTAAATAATTTAAAAAAATTATTGCTTGTAATTGAGGCAATATTTTCTTCGCTTTCATCTTTTAATTTTGAAATATGTTTTAATGTGTAAACGATGTGGCTTGGTTCATTAACTTTACCTCGAATTGGTTCTGGGGATAAATATGGAGAGTCTGTTTCTATTAATATTTTATTATTTGGTATAGATTTAAAAACATCGTTTAAATACTTGGACTTTTTAAAAGTTATTATGCCGCTTGCAGAGAAATAACAGCCTATATCTAAAAGTTTGTGAGCAAAATCCTTGCTGCCTGTAAAACAATGCATCAAAACATTGAAATTTTTATTTTTGATTTCGCTATTTAGAATATCAAATGTTTCTTTTTCAGCTGATCTTGAATGAACAATTAAAGTTTTAGATGTGTCTTGACTTGCATGAATATGTTTTAAAAAACATTCTTTTTGTGACAATTTATCTGAGTGATTGTAATAAAAATCTAAACCTGTTTCACCAATACCTATAATTTTTTTGTTTAATAATGTGCTATCTGTAATTTTTTTAATCGATAAATTTTTATATAATTTCGTTTCATGAGGGTGAATGCCGTAAGTTCCATAAACATTTTTATACTTATTTATAATATTTAAAATTTTTTTAAAACTTGAGTCTTCAGTGCATATAGTAAGAAAGAAATTAACACCGGCATTTTTACCCCTACTCAATACTTCATCTAAATTTTTATTTAAAGGATCAAAATCTAAATGACAATGCGAATCTATAATCATCAAGATTTTTCCCAATAAAAAGACTTTTTCTTATTTTTTATATCGTAAGTTTTATTTATTATAAATTTTGCGACCTCTGTTGAGTTAAAATATTTCAAATATTTTGATTTTCCTTTATGGCCAATCTTTTTTCTTAATTTTTCATCTTTACTAATTTTTATAATTTTTTCTGATAGATCGCTAATATTTTTATAAAAAACCATTTCATCATCATGAAAAAAATCTCTATAATGCGTTTTTTCATCAATTAATGTAACAAGTCCGTTTCCAATTATTTGAGTAATTCTATCACTACTATAATACTTAATAGGCTCGCCTCTGCTTAAATTCAAACCCATTTTGGAATTGGAAATCGCTTTAAGATAATTATCTGCCCATACTGGTTGGACATTATTTGTGCCATATATATCGAATTTAATATTTGGTGTAATGTTCATTAATTTAGACACAAAATTAATTCTTTCATCAAATTTACCTCTCTTTAAGACACCACGGTGTACCCCATGACTTAATGCATAGAAAACATCCATATTACAAGATTTGCTGAAATTGTTTAATGTTTCAAATGAACTGTCAGATGGATTAGGTATAAAGTGAAATTTCTCTTTATTATTAATAAATTTTATTGCCTTAGGAGACGTTGTTAAAAAGTTTTTATCAACATAATCTATTTTGTTTAAAATTCTTTGTTTGTTTTTATTAAAGTCTGGTCCCTTTTTGTTCAAAGGATCTAAAAACCATTGTGCAATTTTTAGATTTGGATAATTTTTTTTTAAATTTCTTAGAGTCTGAGGGTAAATTGAATCGGCATGACCAAGAACAATCATATCCGGTCTAAAATTATAACAAGTATTTAAAAGTTTAGAATTTAGTTTTTTAGTACCAGAGAAATCCTTATAATTTTTATAATATTTTTGAATATCTCTATCGCTAAATTCAAGTATACTGTGACCCAAACGAACAAGACCATTATTTATTCTTCTGCCAGTATTAAAATATAATCTTCCATCATGTCTTTCGTTAAAATTTGTAACATGAACTATTCTTAATTTGTCTGGCTTTTGGAAAAAATTAATTTTTCTTATTGGGTTTAAAATTTCATCTCTATATTTGTCTATAGCTGAGCTACTATTTTTATGTGTTAAATAAAAATTTTTATATGCTAGTTTTTGATATTCATTTCTAATCTTCTTGTTTTTAATTAAAAATTCAATTTTATTTTTCAATTCTTTTTGAGTAAGTTTTTTAAGTATAATCGCATTTGTAACAGTTTCGGGTAAACCGCCTCTGTTACTAATAATAACTGCGCAAGCATTGGCAGATCCTTCAAGACTGGTTCTACCGAAAGGTTCATTCCATCTTGAGCACGCAACAGCAATGCTACTTTTTTTAAAAATACTTAAAACTTTTTTATGTTCTAGAAAACCTAAATTTTTTAGCCGCTCATGTGTAAATGTTATTTTATCTCTTTGTTCATCACCTATAACAATAGCTTGCCAATCTTTATATTTTTTTAAAATTTTAATAACTGCAGAACCAAATATATCGTAACCTTTTGATCTATTTAATTTACCAACAAACGTTATCCATTTTTTCTTAGTATTTAATTTAATTTTATTTTTTGATGCCGATTGAAAAATCACAATAAGTTTTTCCGTGCTTACAGATCCAGACGGTATGCCCTCTAAAAATCTTTTTTTGGACCATAAACTATTAAAAATAATTTTTTCGCATATATGAACTAAATATTTTCTCTCATTTAAATTTTTTGATCCTGTCATCGTTAAAGGGTCATTATGGAAATATAAAACAAATTTGGATTTTATACCTTCGTTAATTAAGTATTTTAAATAATGTGGTCTATTATGAATTTCAATAATTTCTGAAGGTAATGACTTTTCTATTTTAATAAATTCATCCATGTAATTTTCGCTCTGACTTCCAAAAAATAATTTTTTTAATTTTATATTTTTATAATTATTAGAAAATTTCTTTTTAAAAGTAGTATTCCCGTAAACTTTAATCTTTGGTTTGTATTTGCTTAAACTTAGAGTATCATTTACAAATAAAGAAACGGCCCCAGGGTAATTTGGAGAAAAATTTTCTTTATATGGTAATAAAATAGATATTTTCATGAATATCTTTTAATTATATCTTTTCTTAATTTTCTACTTTTTTTAATAATATATTCTCTTGCCATAGCGGTACGTTGAGTTTTAAATTTTTCTTTGTAAATTAACTTCCATTTTCTTCCACGAGTAAATTTTGCTCCTTTTCCACTATTATGTAGTTTTAACCTATTTTTTAAATTTTTGGTATAACCAACATAAGTAACTTTTTTACCTTTTGTTGATTTTAAAATGTAGATGTAAAAAAAGGTCAATCTCTTATCATTTAATGGCAATTTTAAGATTAATTATTAATAACCTTTATTATCTTTTGACTTTATGTTTTTAAATTTACTAACAGAATCTTTTGCACCACCTGACATGAATCTTTGGTCTGATCCAACCGTTACTAATTGAAAACCCTTCTTTATCATTTTATCTGCATATATAGCTTTCATATTATGAATTCCAGCTATTAAATTATTTTTTTTTGAATGTTCTAAAATTTTCATAATTGTATCATAAACTTTATCACCTTCTGGTTTGTCAAAACTTGGTTCTTCGCCAATAGCCAAACTAAGATCAGCTGGTCCTATATATATGCCGTCTAATCCTGTTGTAGACATAATATCATCTAAATTTTCTAATGCCTCTTTAGTTTCAATCATAGCAAATTTTAAAATTTCATTATTGGAATGTTTTCCATAATCAGAACCACCATACAAGAGTCCTCTTATTGGTCCAAAGCTTCTAAATCCATTTGGTGGATACATGCATGCTTTAACAAAACTTTCAGCTTCTTTTCTATTGCTTACCATTGGACAAATAACTCCGTAAGATCCAGCGTCTAAAATTTTCATAATTTGCCCTGGCTCATTCCAATTAACTCTAGCCATTGGTACAACGTCAGTAGTAGATATAGCTTGAAGCATTTGCAGTGCGTTAGGATAATCAACGACTCCGTGTTGCATATCAATTGTAAGAGAATCCCATCCTTGATGAGCCATTACCTCAGCACTAAAAGAATTTGGAATTTGTAACCATCCATTTATCACAGCTTTGCCATCAGCAAAGATTTTTTTGAGTTTGTTTTTTCGCATTAACCTGAAAGACCGAGGTGAGTATATTTGATGTTTAGATAATCTTTAATTCCAACAGAACCGCCTTCTCTACCATAACCTGTTTGTTTAATTCCTCCGAATGGTGTTTCTGCTGTAGCAACAACAGGAGTATTTACAGCAACCACTCCTGTCTCTAATTGTTCTGAAGCTTTGAAAGCCTTTTCCATAGAATTTGTACAAACATAACCTGCTAAACCACAATCATGTTTGTTTGCCCTTTGAATTACTTCATCGAAATTTTTAAATGTGGTAATTGCTGTTATTGGGCCGAAAGGCTCCTCTGTCATTACGGTAAAATCATCTTTAATATTATCAATTATTGTTGGCTCATAAAAATAGCCTTTATTAAAACCCGCTGGTCTTTTACCGCCGTAAAGAACTTTGCCTCCCTCTTTTTTTGTCTTTTCTACTAATTTTTCAATTGCTTCTAATCTTTTTTTTGTAGTAATTGGGCCCAGATTTACTCCTTCTTTTAAACCGTCACCTAATTTAAGTTTTTTTGTTTTTTCTATAAAAGTTTTTGCAAATTCATTTTTTTTACTTTCATGAATATAAAATCTACTTGGTGATATACATACCTGACCATTATTTCTATATTTTGAAGTAATAGCCATATCAGTAACCTTGTCGATATTAGAATCTTCGAATACAATAAAAGGTGCATGCCCACTTAACTCCATTGTCACTCTTTGGACTTTATCCGCAGCTTTCTTTAATATGAGTTTTCCAACTCTTGTTGATCCCGTGATTGAAACTTTTTTTATAATATTTGAGGAAATCAATTCATTTGAAACTTCTTCTGGGTCTCCCGACAAAAGATTTACTACTCCTGGAGGTACACCTGCGTCATTAATTATATTCATTAATTCCATCACCGCACCAGGTGTAATTACATCTGGTTTAACAATAACAGAACAGCCTGCGGCTAATGCGGTTGATATTTTTCTTGCTGCAAGAATAATTGGAAAATTCCAGGGTATAAGTGCAGCGACAACTCCTACGGGTTGGTAAATAATTTGAACACGGGTATCCTCAAATCTACTTTCTACTGTTTGGCCGAATATTCTCTTTGTTTCTTCCGCATTCCATTCAAAGATATCAGCGGCTCCTCCTACTTCGCCCTCACCCTCTACCAATGGTTTTCCGACTTCTAAGGCTAACCATTTTGCTAAATCTTTTTTTCTTTCTCTCATTAAATCTGCTATTTTTCTAATACAGTAAGATCTTTTCCACGCTGGAGTTTTTTTCCAAATTTGAAATCCTTTTTCAGCAGACTTTAATGCTTTTAAAACATCTTTTTTCGATGCTTTTGATGCTTTTCCTATCACTTCCTCAGTAGCTGGATTAATTACTTCGTATGTTTCGTTTTTCTCTGATGATTGCCATTTTCCATCTATGAATTGACCAAATTTTGAGTACATTATTTAAATTTATATTGCTTAAAACTACAATATTTCCTAGGTTTCATTTTAAATAATTTATGAAAAAAGTTCAACTAACTTGTGCACACGCTATAGTTAAACATCTAATATCTCAAAAAATATTGGTTGATGGTAAAAAATTGCCCTTATTTGCTGGTGCTTTTGGAATTTTTGGACATGGAAATGTGGCTTGTCTCGGGCAGGCATTAGAAGAGAGCAAAGATGAACTTCCCACCTGGAGAGGTCATCATGAACAAAATATGGCTCTTACAGGTATTGCTTACTCAAGAGCAAAAAGAAGAAAACAAATTTTTGTAGCAACGAGTTCCGTTGGTCCTGGTTCTACCAATATGTTAACCGCTGCAGCTGTAGCTATGAGTAATCGTCTACCAATGCTTTTTTTACCTGGTGATACATTTGCAAATAGAATGCCGGATCCTGTGTTGCAACAAGTAGAACATTTTAATAATCCAAACATCACTCAAAATGATGCATTTAAATATGTTACAAGATATTTTGATAGAATAACAAGACCTGAACAAATTTTACAAACAATGCCTCAGGCTATACAAACTATGATAGATCCTGCTGATTGTGGTCCAGCATGTATTTCTTTGTCTCAGGACGTTCAGGGTGAAACATTCAATTATCCAGAAGAATTTTTCAATGAAAAGATTCATACAATTCGAAGACCAAGACCTGATGATTATCAAATCAAAGAAGCAGCTGAATTAATAAAGAAATCAAAAAATCCAATAATTATTTCAGGCGGAGGAATTTTTTACTCAGACGCAATGAAAGAATTGAGTCAATTTGCAAAAAAACATAATATACCAACAGCACAAACTGTAATGGGTTATTCAACTATGAAAAAAGATGATCCTTATTTTCTAGGAGCAATTGGTGGGTTTGGCGGAAAAGCTCCAAATGATTTTATGAAGAAAACAGATTTAGCTATTGCAATTGGCACTAAGTTAGCTGATTTTACTACCGGTTCATGGTCAAACTTCGAAAATTCTAATTTTAAACTTGTGTCAATAAATGTTTCAAGATTTGATGCAAATAAGCATATGGCACAATCAATAGTTGGGGATGCCAAGATTTCAATTCATGATTTGTCAATTGCTTTAGGTGATTGGAAATCCCCTGATGATTGGTACAAAAAATCTAGGATTGCGGTTGCATCATGGAACAATTATCTTGATAAAGAAAGTGGTCCAACAAATCAGAAATTACCTTCTTATGCTCATGTAGCTGGTGCTGTATATAGAAAGTCAGATCCTACAGACATTGCTGTGACAGCTGCAGGAGGTTTAGTTGGCGAGGTTCTTCAGGTATGGAGACCTCGAGAATTAAATACCCATGAAACTGAATGGGGTTTTAGCTGTATGAGTTATGAAATTTCTGGAGCTTTAGGTATTAAAATGGCTAATCCAAAAAAGGAGGTTATAGCTTTTGTCGGAGATGGATCTTATTTACTTTATAATTCTGACATTTATAGTTCTGTTTTAACAAATCACAAATTAATTATTGTAGTTTGTGATAATGGAGGACATGCTGTTATAAACAGATTACAACTTTACAAGGGTGGCAAAGAATTTAATTGTTTATTTGAAAGCTCTAAAGTCCAGAATATTAAAAAGATTGACTTTGCAAAACATGCAGAAAGTCTAGGTGCAACCGGCGAAAATGTAAACTCGATAAGTGAATTAGAGGAAGCGTTTGTTAGGGCTAAAAAATCTAAAACAACTTATATTATTTCTGTTAAAACAGATGGATATCAATGGTTAGAAGGATCAGCTTATTGGGAAAGCCCTACGTTAAGTAAAACGTCAACTAAAGAAAACGAAAAAGCTTTAAAAGAGCATCTTCAAGGAAAATCTAAGCAAAGACAGGGTGTCTAGCATAAATGACTAAAGTCTTTAAGGTAGGTCTTATTGGTTGTGGTCATATTGCGGAAACATATTTTAGAGCCCACAAATATTTCAATAATTTTAGAATAATAAAATGTGCTGATATTAATAATATTGCATCAAAAAAATGTGCTTCTACTTACAATATAGAATCATTAACTGTTAAAGATTTACTTAAAGATGAGGAGATTGAGATAATTTTAAATCTGACAGTTCCTAAAGCACACTATGAAGTTTCTAAAAAAGCTCTTTTACATAACAAACATGTTTATACAGAAAAACCTATGGCCATCAATGTTATGGATGGAAAAAAATTATTAAAAATTGCAAAAAAGAAAAAATTATATATAGGTAATGCCCCTGATACATTCCTTGGTGGGGGAAGTCAAAAAACAAAAGAGTTATTAGAAAATAACTTTATAGGAAAGATTAATTTAGGAAATATTATATTCGCTTATCCCGGTGTTCAATCATATCACCCAAATCCTGATCCATGGTTTTCAAAAAATGAAGGCGGTCCTGTTATTGATATGGGGCCTTATTATTTAACAGCATTAGTAAATCTACTTGGCCCCGCGAAACAAGTTTGGGGAAGTTTAATGTGGAATAAAAAAAAAAGAATAATAGGAATTGGCCCAAGAAAAGGTAAATCAATAAAAGTTAATTGTCCAACTACTTATCTTGGAACAATTTTTTTTGAAAACAAAACAATTATAAGATTTACATTATCATTTGATGTCATTGCGCATCATAGAAATCACATAGAATTATATGGTGAAAAAGGATCAATACTAGTACCAGATCCAAATATGTTTGGTGGATCAGTTTATACTTGCAAAAAACTTGGCGATATTTGGAAAGAACATAAAACAAGCAATATGCCACTTGGAAAAATAAATATTCGTCAAAAAAGTCTTAGAGCTAATGAAGCTCCTATTAACGCAAATTACAGAGGCGTTGGTTTAGCTGAAATGATCCATTGTATTAAAAATAAAAAAAAACACAGATGTAACGGTGAATTATCTCTGCATGTTTTAGATATTATACAGTCTATAATGTTGGCAGCTAAAAAAAGGAAAAGAATAAATATTAAATCTACTTGTAGTATACCAAGAAAATTCTCCTTTGCTGAGATAAAAAAAATACTTAAGTAAGACTTTGTCTACCAAGTAAAGCTGCGCCTCTCACACCACTTGCATCACCGTAAATTGGTTTAAGAAAAACTGTTTTAAGATTTTTTTCTTTAAGATATCCGCTTACATTTTCTTTAATTTCCTCTAGAAAATCAATTTCATTGGAGACGCCGCCGCCAAATACTATTGCGTCGGGGTCTATGGTTGATACAACTATAACCAAACATCTGGCTAATTGTTGTTTATAATTATTTATAAACTTTACTGCATTACTATTTTTTTTTCGATATTGAAAAAATATATCTTTAGCAGTTAATTTTTCTTTGAATAATTTATAGTAGTTTTTCTCAATTGATTTTCCTGACAAGAATCCTTCTATTCTATTAGTAAAATCAAAATTTTGTGAGGATATTATATTTGATTCAATTTCTTTAATCGGCATTTGATTTAAACTCCATTCACCACCTAATCCATTTGCACCAGAAACAATTTTTTTATTTATAACTAAACCGCCGCCACAACCTGATCCTAGTATGATGCCAAATACACTATTGTAATGTCTTGCGGCTCCGTCTAAGGCCTCGGATAAACTAAAACAATTAGCATCGTTCTCGGAAAAAACCTCATTTTTAATTCTCTTTTTTAATTCATCTATTAAGCTTTTGTTGTTAAGCCACTGAGAATTGTGAGCATTTTTTATCAATCCTGTAGAATTATCTAAATTACCGGGGTGACATATTCCTATAACAAAGGTTGATTTATATTTTTTTTCTAAGTTATTAACAATTTCTAAAATTAATTTTATTGTATCATCAAAATTCTTTGGTGTTTCTATGCGACTTCTTTCTATTTCTTTGTTTTTATTATCGAGTAAAACATATTCAACTTTGGTAGCACCTAAATCTATACCAATTTGCATTAATTTTTAGAAGTTCTGTCTATCTCTTTAAGCTCAACTTCGAGCTTATCAAGTTCTTCTCCTCCAGCCATCATTCCTAAAAGTTTTTCCCTTGAAAGATCTTTTTTATCAAATGTACCCATGCTTTTTCCTCGATTTAAAATAGTAAAACTATTTCCAACAGGATATGCGTGATGAACGTTGTGAGTAATTAGAATTACACCTAATCCAGATGCTGCTGCTTTTACAATATATTTAAGAACAACTGACGCTTGGTGCACTCCTAAAGCAGATGTAGGTTCATCAAGTATTAAAACTTTTGCTCCAAAATAAATGGCTCTTGAAATTGCTAAGCATTGTCTTTCTCCTCCTGACATCGTACCAACGGCTTGTGATGGATCTCTGACATCAATTCCGATTTGTGCCATTTTTTCTGATGCAATACTATTTGCTTTATTAACATCAAAGGTTTTAAATGGACCAAATCCTTTCATTGGCTCTCTTCCCATAAAAAAATTTCTAGTAACACTCATTAAGGAAACTAAAGCCAAATCTTGATAAACTGTAGCTATGCCCAAATCTAAGGCATCTCTTGGGGAATCAAATATAGTTTTTTTACCATCTACAATAATTTCTCCTTCATTTGGCTTATGAACTCCTGACAAAGTTTTAATTAATGTAGATTTGCCAGCGCCGTTATCTCCAAGCAAACACATTATTTGCCCCTTTTTAATATGCATAGTTACATCTTTAAGGGCTATAACTGATCCAAAGAATTTACTAATATTGTTAAATTCAATTAAATTTTTAGACATTATTTGTTTTCGGTAACTCTTCTTCTAATAAAATTGTTAAAAATAACTGCAATTAACATCATTGCACCTAAAAAAACTTTAAACCAATCTGTGTCTACATCTGTGTAATAAATACCCATTGAAACAGTCCCAAAGATTAAAGCGCCAAATGCTGCACCAATTGCTGAACCATAACCACCAGTTAATAAGCACCCTCCAACAACAGCTGCTACAATTGCTTCTAATTCCTTTAAAAAACCTCTCATTGTATCCGCGGATCCTGCATCTAAAACCTGAACACATGCATAAATAGTTGCTGCTACTGCAGTTCCAATAAATAAACTAATTTTTACCCTTCCAACTGGCACGCCAACATTTCTAGCTCCTAGCTTGTCTCCACCAGATGCAAAAATCCAGTTGCCGTACCTCGTTTTCATTAACAACCAAGTTGCAAAAATTGTCATTCCGATCCACCATAAAACTGATGCTGGCACACCAGTCGCTAATGGTGTTCCATCTTGTCTTAAAGCAATTATGCCCAAAGAACCTAACCATGAAAAAACACCCTTGAATGCATCAGCAGAAAAAATCCATGCAATTGGATCGTTTTCAATTAAAACTCTTAAGCCTGGTATCTGTGTTCTTCCAGTAATTAATCTTGTTAAAGCAAGCGTTGCACCACGTAATATAAATAGCATTGCCAATGTGACAATAAAAGATGGAAGTCCAGTTCTAACCACTAAGATACCGTTTGCATAACCTACAAGTACAGCCATTGAAAATGCAAACAAAATACTGCTCCATAAAGGCCACCCCCAATAAATAGCTGGTATGGCAATACATATTCCAGCAAAACCGATCATAGAACCAACGGAAAGATCAAATTCTCCGCCAATCATCAGTAAGGCAGCAGCTATAGCAATTATTCCAAGATTAGCTGAAACTTCTAAGAAATTTATTGTACCATATGCACTGAACATTCCGGTATCACCAGCAACAATACCAAAAAAAATAAATACCAATACGGAACCACCTAGAGCTCCTAATTCAGGTCTATTCAATAATATTTTAATCTTTGAGACTTTTCTTAATCTTTCATCTTTTGATTTCTCTTGAATACTTTGAGACTTAATTGACATATTATCTATATTTAATTTAAAAAAAGGCCCAACTTATAAGTCAGGCCTTTTTAAAAGTTTTTTATCTATAACCTTGAGCTGCCCATTTAATTACTTTGCTAGCATTTTGTGGAGTAACGAAACCAGGTCCCGTCATAACAACACCTGCTGGCATTGTTCCCCATCTCATATACTGAGCAAATATAGCTATAGGC
>MDTG01049114.1_pt1 | contig 13866 bp, 14 predicted proteins | sample 811421 | NCBI WGS metagenome assembly MDTG01 (sample SAMN05326645, study PRJNA326480) | marine metagenome | isolation source: seawater | place: Pacific Ocean: South East | collected 2011 | reverse complement strand
CTTTTTTAAGTATTGGCACCGCTATATTAAATTGACTTTTTAAGCAATCATCAAAAGTTAAGCAGATCTCATTAGATTTAATATTTTTATTTTTAATTTTTTCTAAGTAATCTTTTGCATTAAGTAAAATATATTTTTTTCTTAAATATTTTATTATTTTAGTCAGTTGATTACTTGATATGGATCCCTGGCTTTTAGAATGATATTTATTATGAAAGTGATGGAACATTACGCCAAAAGTCATTTTATTTTAATGTTATTATCAATAGAGTTTGTGGCTGAATAATACTTAGTCCGTTAACCATTAGCCTTGTTTTTTTTGCCTTAACGGTCCAACTTCTTATAGGATCTGATTGAGGTTTTAGATCAAAAGGCATCACAAATTCATGATATTTAAAACTTTTAACGTTTTTATTTTTTTTTAAAAACATTGAAACTGAATTTCTTGAAAAAATATTCCATCCGCTCTCAAAGAATTTTTTTTTGTAATTTTTAGATAATTTATATTTTATTATTACATCTACTGGGTAAGGGTTGAACATTTCACAAATATAAATTTTACCCTTCGGTCTAGTCCAGTAAATGAGGTTTGAGAAACACTTTTCAAAATTATCAAAAATAGGGTGAACACCGATTAAAAAACTTTTGTGATATGTGTTTTTTTGACTAATTTTTTTATTTAATACAGAACCTTTTTGAAAATTAACATTGGAAACAAACTTTTTTGCTTTGTTTAATAGGTCTCTCCTGATGTCTATTCCTACCATAGTTTTATTAGGGTATTTTTTTTTTAAAAAATATAAATACTCCCCGGCTGCGCATCCAAAATCTGCAATTATTTCATTTTTGTATTTATTATTTTTAAAAGCTAGCTTTTCGATAAATTTGAACATTTCTTTTGGTCTATTGTATCTGTTTTCAGATAGATACAGCTTATCGTGGGTGCGTTTTGATTTTAAAATTCTAGTCATTTTACTCTATCGTTTTTGAAATTTCTTGTATCTTTTTAAGCTCGCTTAAATACATTTTATAATCTTCTGTTTCAGAAAATTTTGCACTTATGCTCTTTGAAGTATCTCTAGCCGCCCAATTTTCAGGATTTTTTGGATCATTTAAATGTTTGTCAGTACCACGTCCATCTTTTTTGAAACTATTAAAATTCTTTGATAAGATTTCGTCTTGTTCGATAATCTTTAAGGCTTTTTTTATAAGATTTTTATCTATATCCAGTAATTTGTAATTTAGTATTTTTAATTGGTCTTTAAAAAGAAACTGTACAAGAGCTACTTCCCAATCTTCAATATGCTGTTGCCAATTAGTTGTACGATCAACAGAAAAACCGTACGAATTTTTATTGCTGTATGAAGAAACATTTACATTAGTAAATTTACCCATTAATAATTTGGGCCATTTTTCACCGGATATCATCGATTTATCAAATTTAACTTCAATAAAATTACACAATTTTTCTGCCATTTTTTTTGGATCTTCATGGATATTTTCAAATTTAATTCTTAAATATTTATCTGTTGTAAATTTTTTTTTATATGTTTCGCTATAATTAAATGCATCAATCCAATTAAAAAGTATATTTAAATATTTATATCCTGTAGCATAAGTAAGTTTTTTCCAAGACACTAGCATTGCCCTTGGGTCTCTTATTACCTGGAACGCTTTGTAATTTTTTTCTAAATTAAGAAAATTTTCAATATTTCTCCATTCTGTATTCGCATATTCTCCAAATATACTTTTATTTTCAGTTTTAGATAAAATAAATTCAGACAAAATAATTAATATATCGTTGTAATTTTTGATATTTGTAAAATTAGATAAAATTTCTTTAGATGAAAATATTTCATTTTTTCTGTATTTGACCCTTAAACAAAGCTCGTGAACTAATTTATATTGATTTTCTTTTTTATATAAAGGGTTATAAAAATTAAAAATGTGTCTAAAAAAATGAATAAAATCAGTTGTAATTATAATATCTTTATGCACTGACAGCATATTAGAAATTAAAGTTCCACCTGATCTAGGCGTGCCTGTTCCAAAGATTATAGTTTTGCTGTTCATAAAAAACTTTTTGCGCGATTAAGATCAATCTTTGTATCAATATCGATTTGTTCTTTTTTATCTTTGAGGAAAATTCCAATTGAATTTTTTGTCAAAAATGCTTTTTCCTTCTTAAATTCTCTAGTCGAAATTATGTAAAAAGACCCATTTAGAGAGCTTAAATCCTTAGGTTTTGAGATAGAAACATAGTTTTTTTTTGTGTTTTTTTTAAAAATTTCCATGGTTTTCTTAAATCTTCTTATACTTCTAAACGGGGTGGTAGGTTGAAGAAGAACTAGGGCATCAACTTTATTGACTTTTTTTTCATACCAATTTAATGCATGAAATACTGCACTTTCTGATGAAGACTTATCTAAAGAATATTTTTTTGGTCTCAACCACGGTATTTTTATTTGATTTTTTTTTGCAATATCTGCAATCCTTTTACTATCTGTAGATACAATAATGTTTTTGCATGCAAAGTATTTTTTTGCAAAGCTTATTGTTCTTGATAATAAACTTTGTTTTCCTAATTTAATAATATTTTTATTTCTTAATCTTTTGGATCCTCCTCTTGCAAGAATTACTGCTAATATTCTCATTATTTATTTTTTTTCTTTATTTTAAGATCAGCTGGTTTACCAATATCTTTCCACGTTTCATGTATGGGAAATAAAATAGTCTTTTTATTTTTTTTCTTAATATTTGTAAAAAAATCTGTCATTTTTAGAGCTTCATTTTTTTTCACATAATTAGTCATCTTTTTATTTATTACGTATATACCAGCGTTAACTGCCAGTTTCTTTATTGGTTTTTCAATAATACGTTTTATATCTATTCCGCTTGACTCTATTACACCAAATGGGTTCTGTTCTTCTACTTCTCTTACAGCCATAGTGGCATCTGCTTTATGGTTTATATGATATTCCAAAATTTCTGAAAAATTAATATCTGACATCACGTCACCATTTGTTACTACTATTGGTTTATTAGAATTAAATTTTATTGAAGATAGTGAACCCGCTGTTCCTAAAGGCATCTTTTCTTTAAAATAATTAATATTAACTCCCCATTTTTTACCGTTGCCGAAATAATTTTTTATAACATCGCTCAAATAATGTGTTGTTATAATTATATTTTTAAATCCACATTCTCTAATATTTATTATTATATGCTCAAGTATAGGTTTCCCGTGCAACTTAATCATTGGCTTGGGTGTCGATTTGGTTTCGGGCATCATTCTTTTTCCAAAACCTCCAGCCATTATTACAACAGTATTTTTTTTTAGATCAATACTCTGATATTCATTCCATAAATGTAAACCAACAATTTTTTTATTTTTGTCAATAATTGGTAATTGTAATAACGAGTTTGCTTTCATTATATATTTTGCAGTTTTTTTATTTAGTTGATTTGTAACAACCAAAGGATCCTTTTTCATAATCTTTGAAATTTTATCTTTTAAATTTATACCATTTAAAAGACCTCTTCTAATGTCCCCGTCAGTGACAGTGCCTATTAATTTGTTATTTTTTGAAACAACCAAAACTATTTGTAAACTAGTATCACTCAAGTTTTTTACGGCATCTTTTATTGTGTTAAAGTTTTTTAAAATAGTTTTTTTCCAATTGTATTTTTTATTTTTCATAGAATTTTTTATTATTAATAAGTTTAAAATTTACTTTTTTCAAAGTTGAAATTACCTTATTTATTGAATTTTTTTTAAAATACGGATTCTTAATTTTTATATTTTTTTTTTTATATATTTTTTTAATCAAAAGATTAATTTTCTTTTTATTGAAATCACATGAATAAACACTAAATGCTTTTTCTCTTCCAGATTGTCTTTTTCCCAAATCTATAGAGTATTTGTTTAAAGATGGTGCCTCTATAATACCGCTAGATGAATTTCCAATGACAAAGTCGCTTATTTTCATGCAAGAGAGGTATACGAACCTGCCAAGAGATTTAAAGTAATGAACATTATTATTTTGTCTTGCAAAAGTTTTTAATGAATTAATAATTTTGTCACTATTTAAGTCATCGTTTGGCATTGTGATAATTACACTTGTGTTCTTTAGTTTTTCTAAAACACTTAAAGTAATTTTTATTTGTTTTTGTGTATTTGTAAGATTCAATGTTTCGGGATGAAGTGAGAACAGAACAATTCTTTTCTTTAATTTAAATTTAAGTCTTTTTTCTATTTCTTCTTTTTTTAAAAAAGAGGTTTTTTTTATATTTTCTAAACCAATAGACCCAACATTGAAAACTCTATTTGGCATTTCACCCATTTTAATTAATCTGTCTCTATAAATCGAAGTAGAAACAAAATGTATATTTGATAATTTCGTAATTGCATGGCGAAAATAATCATCATAAGAGTTTAAAGTTAGTTCCCCTCCATGAAAATGGATTACTGGAATTCTATATATAACCGCTGCATAAGCTGCGCAGAATATTTCGTATCTGTCGCCTAAAATTATTAATGCATCTGGTAAAAGTCTTTTGAAAGCATTTCCATATTCCGAAATTGCTTTGGAAGAACTTTTGATTAAATTATATTTAGTATTCTTTTTTGATAAAATTTTAATTTTTTTGAAAATACTTATGTTGTCTTTTTTAATTTCATTTATAGTATTTCCATACTTTGTTGATAGGTGTGAACCAGTTATGATTAACTTTAGTTTGAAGTTTTTATTTTTTTTAATCTTTTTAAATAAGTCGGAAAGAATACCATAATCTGCTCTACTTCCTGATACTGCACAAATATTTTTATATTTTAATTGTTTCATCTTTTTCGAAATTGGTTTTTGCTCTTTTTTTTAAAATTTTATTTATGTCCATAGGTGAAATACCTTTTCCTGCTCTTTTTGCGGTTAAGTTAAAATGCGTAAATTTTTGATCTTTTTTAATTCTTTTTGAAGCAACAACTGACTTTCTTACAAAATCAATATTTTTTTTTTCGCTTTGTGTAACATTTTTATTTTTACTTCCAAGTAGCTTTTCTGTGTTTCTAATTGAATTAACCATAAATTTAAATTCCTTTGGGTTCAAACTTGCTTTGTGATCGGGCCCTTTGGCTGTATTTTTTAAAGTAAAGTGTTTTTCAATAACTCGTGCACCCATGGTTACAGCTGCAATTGGAACCTCTATTGATTTTGTATGATCGGAATATCCAACTTGAACCTTAAATTTTTTTTTTAAGAATTTTATAGCGTTTAAATTCACATCTTTTAAAGGTGTTGGATACTCAGTATTACAATGAAGTAAATGTATATTTGAAAGTTTAGATCCAGATTTTATTAATAGTTTTATGGCTTGGCTAATTTCTTTAGTATTACTCATTCCAGTAGAAAGAATAATTTTTTTTCCCATAGAGCCAATTTTTTTTAATAAAAAATAATTAGTAATTTCACCAGATGGTATTTTTATTCTTTTTGGGTTTAACTTTTTTAGCAAATTTAAGCTATCTAAATCGAAGCATGATGCACAAAATTCAACTCTATACTTCTTGCATAATTTTTTAAGCTTAAAAAAACTTTGTTCATTAAGTTCAAGTTTTTTTAACATTTTGTATTGAAAAATATTTTTATCTTTTTTTTCTAACTGATATTTCGTCTTTTTAACTTTTTTTGTAACAATTTCTTCAGTTTTAAAAATTTGAAATTTTACTATGTCTGCCCCACACTTTGATGCTTGTGCGACTAACTCTTTGGCTTTTTTAAAATTTCCATTGTGATTTACACCTATTTCGGCAATAACAAGGGTTTTACTCATACATTTCTCGTTATTTTGCTGCACATTTTAACAAAACTACCGCTTTTAATATTAATTAATTGTCTAATTGAAGAGTTGCTTCCAACAAAACAGTTTGATCCAATTTTTACCCCGCTATTAATAGTTACGGATGTAGCTACGTGAGTATTGTTTCCAATCGAGGTTCCATGTTCAATTAATGATTTGCTATTAATTATACAGTTTTTACCAATTTTTACATTTGGTCCTATAATTGATCCATGCATAATTACAGTTCCTTCACCAATTTCAGAGTACTTTGATATCACCGCATGGGGAGATATTATTTTTGGAATAATAAAACCTTTGTTTTTTAAATTATTAAAAATTTTTTTTCTTAATGCTGGAGATTTAATTTGGCCAACTCCAATTAAAGCATATTTAAACTTCCTTGATAAATCTTTCAAATCTTTATCGGTAAAAATAACCCTATATTTTCCAAGAATTACTTTATTTTTTTCTTTAATCGTTCCAACCACAAACTTAACCTTGTATGTATTATTTTTTTCAACTAAATCGATACAGGCTTCTGCGTGACCTCCTGCTCCAATAATTATAATATTTTTCTTTTTCATTTCATTCCGTATATCGGGCTGCTGGGAATATTTATTATTTTTTTTTCCATTTTCTCCGATATTTTCAAATTCATTTTAGGACATTTAGAAAAATGGGGGAGCTTGTGTAATAATTTCCAAGTCGGTCTTGCTTGAACTCCAGACTTATTTAAATAATTGATTATATAGTTCCTTTTAGAAAAAGATTCTGATTTTAGTATTAATGTATTTAACCAGTAATTGCTCTTACAAAATTTAGGTGTGTCGAGTAACTTTAATTCGGTAAACTGATTAAAAACTTTTTTATATTTGAAATATAAATTTTTTTTGGCTGACAAGATTTTTTTAATTTTTTTTAATTGTGCTAAGCCCAAAGAAGCATTCAAATTTGGCAGCCTATAATTAAAAGCTACGCTGTTATACTCTAATTTCCACTCATGAGGAACTTTTCCTGTTGTGCTTAAATTTAGAGCTTTCTTAGCAATTTTCTTGTCATTAGTTAGTATGGCCCCTCCTCCACCTGTGGTAATTGGTTTATTACCGTTAAAACTCAAAATACCGATTTTACCAAATGTACCCAAATGTTTCTTTTTATAATAACTTCCGATTGCTTCTGCTGCATCCTCAACTAAATTTATTTTATATCTATCACATAATTTTTTTATTTCTGGAACTTTATTTGAATTTCCAAATACGTGAACAAGAATTAAACCAATTATTTTTTTTTTTGTGGTTTTGTTATAACAATTTCCATTTTTAATAAATGTTTGTTTTTTAAGATATTTTTTTAACTTATAATAGTCAACGCACAAAGAATTTTCATCTGAATCAACAAAATGAGGTGTCGCCTCGCAGTATTTAATTGCGTTAGCCCCAGCGACAAAATTTAAGCTTGGTATTAAAATTTCAGAATCTCTATCTGCACCGATTAATTTTAATGACAAATGTAGAGCACTTGTACCATTTATCACAGCAACTACATATCTTGACCCAGTAAGCTTAGATATTTTTTTTTCAAAATTTTTGACATCTGGCCCAACAGAAGAAACAAAAGTGCTTTTTACGCATTTGTTTAAAGTTTTAACCTCATCATTATCAAAATAAGGCTCATGTAAATAACATTTTTTCCTTTTTGTTATACTCTTAATTGCTGAAGTCAATTTTTTGCTAAAATTATTAGTCATGTTTTTAGCTAAATGTTGTAAAGGTCAGGTTTATAATTTGTAAAATTTTCCTCGTTTGAAAACCACTCTACTGTCTGGTTTATCCCTTTAATAAAACCACTTTTGCCCAAAAACTCTGGTTTCCATCCAATTAATTTTTTTGCTTTATTTGGGTTTGCTTTTAACCTTGTAACCTCGCTTTTTTTGGGACGGATTCTTGATTTATCTTGAATAAACTTAACTTTTGCAGACATCTGTTTAGATATAATTGTTGCTACTTCTTTAATGGAGAAATCAAAACCTGTTCCTAAATTAATAATCTGACCTTCTATATTTTTATTCTTTAGGCACGCAATAAAGCCGCTAATGGTATCGTCTATATATGAGAAGTCTCTTCTTGTATTAATATTTCCAAGTCTAATCTCTTTTTTTCCTGAAATAATTTGAGTGATTATTGTTGGTATTATCGCTCTAGCAGATTGTCTAGGTCCGAAAGTATTAAAGGGTCTTAATATAACCACTGGAGTTTCAAAAGATTGGTAAAACGATAAAGCAATCTGGTCAGCTCCAATTTTTGATGCTGAATAGGGAGATTGTCCGTTAACAGGATGCTTTTCATCAATAGGGAAGTATTTGGGCGAACCATAAATTTCACTGGTTGACGTATGAATAACTTTTTTAACTCTTAAATCCTTTGAAGCTTGTAAAATATTTAAAGTCCCAATGACATTAGTCTCAACATAAGATTTTGGCGAGTTATATGAATATGGTATTCCAATTAAAGCTGCTAAATGTATAACAACGTCACAGCCTTTCATCGCATCTTTAACTAATTTTTCATCTCTTATATCTCCAAAAAATATTTTTAAATTTTTTTTAATGTTTGTGTCGATGTTTTCTAACCAACCTTGAGAGCCAAACGAATTATATAGTACAAAAGCATTTACTTTGTGACCAAGACTTAAGAGCCTTTCTACTAGGTGTGAACCTATAAAACCTTCAGAACCTGTTACTAGGATTTTCATTTAATATTTAGTCAAAGCTCCGCACTTTTGACTTTTGCAAAAAAAGATCAAAAATATTTTCATTATTATTATTTAGATTGGACGATATATATAGCTGTATTGATTTGATACAGTTGTCATTAAATTTCCAATCAAAATTCTTAAAGATTTTTTATTTGCTTTGATTACCTCAAAAGATAAATCTTTAAACGGCCCTGTTTTAAACTTTCCTGCATTATTAATAAAATTTTTAAAAAAAATAGGTTTTATGAAACCTTTATCGCATTCAAATGATTTACAGTAACTAATAAATTTTTCTAACTGCTTTTGATTGCTTGTGTAGCCCTCAAGAACATAATCCAAACCTTTCGTAAACTTTACTAAATTTAAATTTTCTTTTTTATTGAAAAGCTCATGATAACAAAAAATATAATTTTTTAATAAAGGTTGAGCTGATTCAACAAACCTATTTTTTCGTATAATTTTAGTCTTATATTTTGGTGTATAAAATTTTAAGTTTTTGCCAATTTTTTCAATTAAGCTTTTTCTCAAGAATTCTTGTTCCTTATTATTAGCTTTTAAAACAATCCACATTTTAGTTATTTTTTTTCTTAAGCTCTTTTTTCAACTGATTATATTCTTTCGATATTCTTTTCATAAAATCGATAGTTATTTTTGTTTTTTCAGCAATTCCTTTAGGTGTTAAAATATACATATAGTTCAATTTTTTTTTACTTTTGCTAAAGTTTTTTATTTTAACTAACCCTTTTTTTTGAAGGGCCTTGAGCAAATAATTAAGTTTGCCCAAACTAAATCCTAAATTTTCTGCATGCTCTCTTTGATTTTTTTTAGGATTTTTTTGAATATTCCTCAGTACTTTGAATTGGTCTAAATCTTCACTCATAATTTATGTCTGTTCAGGTATTGAACATACATGAAATATAGTTTAAATACAATTAATATTATATATATTGTTCAAAATATGAACAAATATATCAATATTCTGTTCAATATATGAACAAAGTAAGAAAATTTAATAGAATAATATTTATGATCTTTTATTTTAATAATTGTTGAAGAATTAAATTATGGAAAAACAAATAAAATCGGATTTAAAAAAACAATTTCAAATGTTAAAATTAAAAAATTGTAAAAATTTATATGTAACCTCAAATTTACGTCAATTTTCAAAAGTTAGAATAAGAAAAAATAAAAAATTAGAAGTTATTTTAAGCGCTCTTATCAAAACCATGGGTAAAAATTTTACTATTTTTACTCCAGCAGCAAGCCTCAATCTTTGTAATACAAATCAAGTTTTTGATCCTGTCAAAACTCCCAGTCATAAAATGGGTCCTTTGTCAGAATATATTAGATTAAAAAAATCAGTTAGAAGTATTCATCCTTTTTGGTCAATAGCAGGAATAGGAAAAAATTCAAAATTACTAAAAAATGTTTCGAGACATGCTTATGGATATGGATCGCCTTGGAGCACAATGCTTAATTTAGACTTCACCCAATTAAACATAGGAACACATCCTTCTAGAGCTGTAACTTTAGTGCATCATATTGAAACTATTATGGGGGTACCCTATAGATTTAATAAAGAATTTAAACAAAAAATTTTAATTAATAAAAAAATTCAAAAAAAAACTTTTTATTTATCTACAATGTTTAAAACAACCAAAATTCAAAAAAGAAAAAAACTTAACGAACATTTTTTCAAAGTTCTTAAGGACTCAGGGAAACTGAACTATTTTAAAAACTCTTTTGGTTTAGAAATGTGGAGTTTCAAAATGAGAGACTTCTTTGATGTTGTAACAAAAATGATGAGGGATGATATTTATTGTTATCTTGAAAAAAAACCAAATTTAGCAAAAGTTCATAAAAATTAATTATGTGTGGAATTGGCGGAGTAATAAATTTAAAAAAGAATTCTTCAAAGTTGAATTTTAATAATATTAATATTATGAGAAAACTTTTAAAAGAACGTGGTCCAGATTCGGACAAAAATTGGATTTCTAAAAATAAGGATGTGGCAATAACAGTTCAAAGATTGGCAACCCAGGATAGTAGATCTATTGCAAACCAGCCCTGTTTGAGTTCAGATAAAAATATCATATTAATTATGAATGGCGAAATTTATAATCATTTAGAGCTTAAAAAAATTCTAATAAAAAAAAAATATAAATTTAAATCAAATAATGATGCTGAAGTTGCTGCAAACGCTTATCATTTATGGGGCCAAGAATTTTTAAAAAAACTTGAAGGACAATTTTCTATATTTGTTTTTGATCAAAAAAATAACTCAGGTTTAATTGCAAGAGATGAACACGGAATTTCACCATTATATTATTTTAATGATGGAAAAAAAATTATTTTTTCCTCTTCTCCTTTCTCAATATTTAAACAAATCAAAATGAAATTAAAATTAAACAGAAAAGCTTTGGCAGATTACGTTATTTCTGGATGCATGACAGAAAATAATACTTTTTTTGAAAAAATTAAATATTTAAGCCCTGGTCATTTTATAAGTTTTAAAGCTAGTAAAAGCTCCTCTGATCCAAAAAAATTTATTTCAAAAACTTACTATTATAATAATAAATTTTCAGATTTTTCTAAATCTAAAAATCTAATTAATAAAATTGAACCAATACTATCAGATAATATAAGACTTAGGCTAAATGGGAGCAAAAATGTTGGTATATTTTTATCTGGAGGTATAGACTCTGTTGTACTCTTAGCAATCTATAAAAAATTATTTCCAAAAAAAAGAATTGAAACTTTTACTGCTGTTTTTGAAAGCGGTAAAAACAAAAAGTTAGTTGGTGAACACAAAAAAGTAAGTAAAATCTGCAAATATTTCAAATGTAAGAATAATTTAGTAAGAATAAATTCGAGAGAACTCATAAAACATTTAGAAAACTCCACATATCCTCCAACAGGACTATTAGAGTTTTGTTTTAAAAAGCTTGCAGCAAAGGCGAGAAAGAATAATACAGAGGTTGTCCTTTCCGGTGAAGGTGCGGATGAAATGTTTTTTGGTTATGATCATAATTTAGCATTATTAGGAATTTTCAAAAAAAAATTTAGTTTTTTAAATAAAAAATATAAATTGAGAAATCTACCTATAAATACAAAAAGTTTAATTAATTGTAAAATAGAGGATCTTTTTTTATTTGGTGGAGCTGACCTAAATTTAGAAAATAATAGAAAAAAAGTTTTTTCACCTAATGTAATTAAAACAAGATCTTTAAAAAATACAATAAGGAATACAATAAAAAAACTAAATTTAAAGAATCCACAAGATGTAGATAAAATAATAATAAATATTGACTATCAGATAAAAATACCCGAACTGCAGATAAGAAGAGCCGAAGGTCCGGCGATGGAAAAAGGTGTTGAAGTAAGATTTCCATATTTGAACGAACAATTAAAAAGTTTGATAAATTCGATGCCGTTAAAAGACAAAGTTGATAAAAAATTAGTTGATAAAATTTTGTTAAGAAAAATAGCAAGAAAATTAGTACCAAAAAGTTTACAAAGTGAAAAATTACCGTTTGGTTTACCAGCTGTAAGAAAAAAACATTTTGGTTTATCCAAAACTAAATTTGAAAAACCAGCCTTTAATGATTTGTTTTACCAAAATTATAAAAAAATGAGAAAAATGGTTTTGTTTGGCAAATTCAGAAAGCTTAAATTATTTAATAATAATTTTTTAAAAGAAATTGTTATAAGGCAATCTGAAAAAAACAAATGTTTTTTTGACGTCAAACTTTGGAGAATATGGAGTTTTGCCTGTTGGTACGAAAAAGTTATTAAATGAAAAATTTTATAAATTTGGGAAAAAAATTATTTCCTATTTGCAGAAGTTTAACTGGAAAAGGAACTTTGGATACTTTGAAAATTCTGAGAAAAGAAAATCCTAAATTAAATATAAAAAATTTTAAATCTGGTACTAAAGTATTTGACTGGAAGGTACCTCATGAATGGAATATTAAAGATGCTTTTGTAGAAGACAAATATGGAAAAAAAATTATTAACTTTAAAAATAATAACTTACATTTAGTAGGCTATTCTAAGCCCTGTGATTTTTATGTTGATAAAAAAAAATTATTAAAACACATTTTTTCATTAAAAAATTTGCCTAGCGCTATACCTTACATAACCTCATATTATAAAAAATATTGGGGTTTCTGTACTACACACAAACAAAAATTAAAAATAATAAAAAAATATAAATCTAATGACAAGTTTAAAGTTAAAATTAAGTCTTCCTTCAATAAAAATGGAAATATGAATTATGGAGAAATTTTATTAAAAGGTAGAAGTAAAGACGAGGTATTAATTTCAAGTTATATTTGTCATCCCTCAATGGCTAATAATGAACTTTCTGGACCTTTGGTGGCTTTAGCTTTGTCAAAATATTTTATTAATACTAAAAGAGATAAAACTATCAGAATATTATTTATACCAGAAACTATAGGGTCTATTGCGTACATAAATAAAAATCTAAATAATTTAAAAAAAAATGTTATTGGAGGCTTCAATTTAACATGTTTGGGAGATGAAAAGTGTTACTCATATATAGAAACAAAATATGGAAATACTGCTTCTGATTTTGCAATCATAAAAGCTTATAAAGATTTGAATATTAAATTTAAAAAGTACTCTTACTTAAAGAGAGGGTCTGATGAAAGACAATATAATTCTCCGGGCGTAGATTTAAATATAGCAACAATAATGAGGTCTAAGTTCGGAACTTTTAAAGAATATCATACTTCATTAGATAATTTTAATTTAGTAACAGAACGAGGTTTGAAACAAAGTTTTAAACTAACTAAAGAAGCGATAAAAAATTTAATGAAAGAAAAAAATATTCTTAAGAAAAACAAAAAGAATAATTTTTCAAAAAATAATCCTTATGCCAAGATGATTTGTGAACCCCAATTAGGTAAAAGAGGGTTATATCCTTTAGTTGGATCTAGGGGGGCAAAAAAAAGGAGCGTAAGAGACATACTAGATTTTCTTCAATTCGCAGATGGCAATAATAACTTATTTGAAATTGCCAAATTCATGAAATGCTCATTAAAAAAGGCAATGAAAATTCATAGAATTTTAAAAAAGGAAAAATTATTAAGGACAATATGAAGAAAATAATATTCTTTGAAATTAATTTATTAAATTTGATTTGTTCTTTATTTCTCAAAATATTTTTTAAGAGAGTTTACTATGTAAATATTTCTGAAAATTTGAGAAGTCAATTTTTAATTAATTTATTGGATAAAATTAATATTATTT
>MDTG01279880.1_pt1 | contig 13867 bp, 10 predicted proteins | sample 811421 | NCBI WGS metagenome assembly MDTG01 (sample SAMN05326645, study PRJNA326480) | marine metagenome | isolation source: seawater | place: Pacific Ocean: South East | collected 2011 | reverse complement strand
GCAAATTTTTTAATTCTTGATGAACCTACCAATCACCTTGATATGGAATCTCAAAAAGTTTTACAGGATGCTCTAATTGCATACAAGGGAACTATTGTGATTGTATCTCACAACAGAGATTTCCTTGATCCAATAACTGACAAGGTAATTGAATTTCACTCTGACGCTCAGCCTATAAAAGAATTTCATGGGAATTTGTCATCATTCATTGAATCCAGATCTAACGAAAACCTTGAAACCCCCAAATCAAATATCTCAAAGAAAAAAAATGTTAAAAGTCCTGCCAATAGGAAGGAAATGAGAAAAGCTCAAGGCAAGATAAGACAAGAGAAATCAGAGATTTTAAAACCTCTTCAATTAAGATTAGAGCAAATCGAAGAAAAGATTGAGAGCCTTGAATATAGAAAAAAAGAAATTGAAGCTTTAATGACCGATGAAAATTTCTTTAAATCTAAAGACCACATTGAATTAACTGAAGAGCACAAAACATCATCATTAGAACTTGAAAGCGCTTTTAGTGATTGGTCAAAGATTTCAGATGAGATTGAGGATGTCTCCAAAATATTTGAAGAAAAAATAAATCAAATCTAATCAGTTCTTCTTAACAAGACTGATTCACCGTGGGCATCAAGCCCTTCAATCTCGGCAAAGGCTTTTACTGATTCCACTGACTTATTCAAAGAATTTTTACTTACTTCAACAATGCTTGTACGCCTCTGGAACATATCTACCGTCAATCCAGAGAAAGACTTACCTGCCCCCCCTGTAGGTAAAGTATGACTTGGTCCTGCTATAAAATCTCCGATAGCAACAGCTGAGTATGGACCAACAAAAATAGCTCCCGATGTATTTAGTTTTGGTATAACTTCCTTAGGTTTTTTTACTAACAGTGAAAGGTGTTCTGGAGCAAAATCATTTGCTAATTGTATCCCCTGATTTAATGAGCTTACCAAAACTAAAGTTGTTCCATTTTTAAGAACTTCTCTTATCTGTTTTTGTCGGGATAAAGACTTGGACTGAGTAATTAGTTGTTCTTTAACGCTTTCAAGTAATTTTGAGGAAGTCGTAACAAATGCAACCTGACTGTCTCCACCATGCTCTGCCTGTGCAAGTAAGTCAGAAGCAATAAAGTCAGCTCGACCAGAAGAATCTGATAGAACTAATATTTCACTAGGGCCAGGCAATAGATCAATACTCACATTTCCAAAAAGTTGCCTCTTAGCTTCAACCACAAATGAATTACCAGGACCAAATATTTTATCTACCTTAGGTATGACTTTTGTTCCCAAAGACATTGCAGCAATTGCTTGAACTCCCCCCACCCTATAAATGGAAGTTGCACCACATTGTTGCAATGCATATAATAATTCAGAGCAAATTTTCCCATTTTTACCTGGTGGTGTACATACAACTATCTCTTTAACTTTTGCAGCTTTTGCTATAGCAACAGTCATCAGTACCGTTGACACAAGAGGCGCAGACCCACCTGGAATATAAATACCTACCCGTGAATATGGCTGATAAATTTCACCGACTGAAACACCTTGATCATTACGCATCTTCCAATTTTTTCTCCTACTGGCTAATGCAAATTTTCGTACATTTCTTTGCGAAAGCTTAATAGCTTTCTTCGTCTGAGCACTTACTTCATTTACCGCACTCGATAAGTCTGATTCATTTACTCTGAATTTTGAAGGCGCGATATCGACATCATCAAAGCTTTTAGTAAACTTACTAATGGCTTTATCTTTACCTTTCTTTATCGATTCAATAATTTCAGAGACCTTGGACTTAAGGATGTCATCCGGCTCGGCATCTCTAACAAAGACTTGAGCCACTTTTTTTTGAAACCCTGGATCGTTAAACCTTAGTTGTTGCATTTTTTTTATGAATTGATAACACCTGCATTATCTATTTGCAAAGATCTCTAATGTATTTGTTAATTTTTAGGCTAATTTTAGCCAGACACTCTTTAAATATTTTTCACCACTGAAATCAAACGACATCTGAGACAACTCAATGTCAATAATTTTACGTTTTGCGTTTTTTACGCCTTCTTTGATTGAGGAAATGAATTTATTATTCGTTAATTTTCTATGATTCGAACAAGCTAAGATCCATCCGAAAGGTTCAACGAGATTAGCCGACGATTCAATCAAAGATGAGTAATCATTGATAACACTAAATGAACCACTCTTACCCGACCTAGAAAAAGAGGGAGGATCAACAATGACCAATCCAAATTTTCTACCTTTACGGTTAAATTGTTTCAACCATTCAAACACATCACCTTTACAGAAAAAATGGTTCTCGTCTCTCTCTTTGATATTATTTAAAATAAAATTCTTTTTTCCCCACTCAAGATATGATTTCGATAAATCAATACTTGTCGTTGATTCAGCCCCTCCTAACGCTGCGACAACTGAGAAACAACATGTGTAGGAAAAACAATTTAGCACCCTAATGTTTGAGGCTCTCTCTATGACTTTGAGCCTATTATCCCTCTGATCCAAAAATATGCCTTGAGAGTAGCCTGCAGAAAAATCAATTTCAAACCGAGCATGATTCTCAGTAATCTGAACGCTTGGTGATTTTGGGTCTCCTTTCAAACATGTTGGTGGCAACTTCTGATCCTTATTCAGTTTCTTAATCCAAATGCTTTTTTCCTGCAAATTTAAATTAATAGGGACCCTCGGCTTATCATTAATATATGAAACTAGATAATGACCGGCAAAATTATCTATATAAACACCATCCATTCCATCACTAACACCATCAAACAAACGATAGGAGTCAGTACCAATTGGAATATGTTCTTGTCGTTTTAAAAAGGCAGATTTTATTAGATTATTCAAAATTTATCATTATAGAATGAAATCAATGAACGAATTATTATCAATTATTGAAAAAGCCAAGTTAAATGGGAAGATTCTCGAAAGCGCCGCAATTAATATATACGAATTCATTGATTCAAATTCTCAACCTTTATATCTTAACGTCATAAAGGAGTTGTGCGATCAAAATCTGTGGGATGAACTTAATGATAGATTTTATAAGAAGTTATCTTTTGGAACAGGCGGACTTCGAGGTCGAACCATCGGGCGGAATATAACAAAATCTGAACAGGGTAAAGGAGGCATAAACGGTAGACCCGAGCACACATGCGTTGGTACGAATATGATGAACACCTTTAATGTCTCAAGAGCAACGATGGGGCTTGTACTCTATTTGCAGGATTGGCTAAGAGATTCTTCCAACATTGGAAAAATTCGACTGGTATTTTGTTATGATACTAGGCATTTTTCCAAAGACTTTGCAGATCTTTGTGCAAAAGTGGCATCGGAACTAGGAGCTGATGTTTTTCTTTTCAAATCACACAAAGCTACACCAGTCATGTCTTTCGCAGTTAGAAACTTAAATTGCCATGCAGGCATTATGATTACTGCAAGCCATAACCCGTATCATGACAACGGTTATAAAGTCAACTTTGCTGATGGCGCTGCAATTGTACCACCTCATACTAATGGAATAATTGCTAGAGTTAATGATATTATGTCTGAGAGTTACTGTGCACTTAATGCTTCAGATCAAGGCACCATCAACCCCGTCCCTGAGCATATCGAAAAAGAATATTTAGATAGAGTCAAATCCCTAGTTCTTTGCCCTGATTTAATTAAAGAAAACAATTCATTAAAAATAGTTTTCACCTCATTACATGGAACTGGTGGTGTTCATGTTCCTTTACTCTTAAATGAACTTGGGTTCGAATGTGCAACTGTTAAAGAACAAGACTCTCCTGATGGCAGATTCCCCACTGTAAAGTCACCTAATCCAGAAAATGGAGCATCTTTGAAAATGGCAATTGATTTAGCTAGAAATAATGGAGCTGAAATCGTGATAGGGACTGACCCTGATTGTGATAGGATGGGAGTTGCAGTCAAAGGTCCTTCGGGCGAATTAGAATTACTGACAGGCAACCAAATTGGATCACTTCTTTTATATTATAGAATAAAAACATTATTTTCTAAAAAAATATTGAATTCAAATAATGCTAAAAATGCCATTGTTATAAAAACCTTTGTAACGACAGGTTTACAGCAAGCAATTGCTGAGAGGTTTGACGTAAGAATTATAAACACTCTAACTGGATTCAAATATATTAGCCAAAAACTATCTAAATACGAAAGAAGTCTTCCCGAAGACGTTCTGGCTAATTATAAAAACCTAAACGTTCAAGAGGCTAGAGACATTCAATTGGACAAGGGAACGTTCATGATATTTGGAGGAGAAGAAAGTTATGGCTACCTAGCATGCGATTTTACTAGGGATAAGGATGGAAACGGCGCTGTCGTTCTCTTTGCTGAAACTGCGGCTTACGCAAAATCCATTGGAAAAAATTTAATTGAGTTACTAGACGACATATATGAAGAGTTTGGATACTTCATCGAAGTAAATAAAAGTATAGTTTTAGAAGGTGCTGACGGTGCCAAATTAATTCAAAAACTTGTGAAGTCTTACTCAGAATTACAACCAACAAAGTGTGATTCATCAAATGTTACTAAAGTAGTTAACTTTGCAAAAGAGAACATTCTCGATATTGAAGGTGATTCAATACCAAAAGAAAACATGCTATTTATCTATTTAGAGGATGGCCGTCATTTTGCAATTAGACCATCAGGGACAGAGCCGAAGATTAAATTCTATCTTTTTGGGCACTGCGCTCCAGAGATAATTAGACAAACTGGCTTAGATGACGCCAAAGAGATAACTAATAAAAATATTTCTTCGCTTTGGCAATGGATACAAAACGATATCGACAGAAGGTTAGAATAATCAGTACGCTCAAGTAAGCTGAAAAAGTTAATCAATATATGGCGAATACTCGCTGCTTTAATTTCTGGAGCATTATTAGCATTTTGCTACCCTAAATTTAATGTCGGGGCTTTCATATGGATTTGGCCTGTGCCTCTACTTTTGGCTTTGTGGACTTTAAAATCTAAGAAACGCAAATACCTGCGCGGCTTCGGTTTGGGTTACCTCTCTGGGTTAATTTTCTTTCTCATCAATCTTTCTTGGCTACATCATATCCATTTTATTGCATGCTTATTACTATCATTTTTTTTAGCGGGTTATTTCGCAATTTGGGGTGGGTTCGCTGCCACTATCGGTGTACCGAAAAAAGATGTTTCAACTTTAGCTGAATCCAATTCATATTTTAGTTTGAAGGCCGCATTTCTAAATGGCTCTGCTTGGTGCGGCTTAGAGTGGGTAAGAGGTTGGCTGTTGACAGGTTTTCCTTGGAACGGTCTTGGAGTCGGATTAGCAAATGATCTAGTTATGGTTCAAACCGCTGATATCATTGGGGTCACTGGAATTTCTTTTATTTTGATATTCTGTTCTACAATAATCACATCATTGTTATTAAGATTACCTTATGAAATTAGAAATTCTTCATTGAAAGCACACCCTGACTTTATAGTTGGAGTCACTTTAATAATCATTATCTTCTTTTATGGAACCCACCGCCTGACCGAACTTTCAGAGGATGAGGAAATAGAAATACGAACACTTCTTGTTCAAGGTGGAATTAATCAGGATGAAAAATGGAACCCTGAATCCGCCAAAAAAATTTACAAACGTTATTGGGATATGACAACGCCATACCTGAAGTTACAGGAAGCTAATTTTGATTTAGTCGTATGGCCCGAAAGCTCACTTCCCTATTCCCTACATGACAGACAAACTCAAACTTACCTCAATAAAATACTTTCCATAGACGATTATGAACTTGTACTCGGACTTAATGAACGCATTCCTCAAGAAGGGATCTACAACTCTATCATCAAGTTAAGAAACAACTCAACGAATTATAGTTCTTACAGAAAAACCCATTTAGTACCGTTTGGCGAGTACGTACCCTTCAGAAAATCCATTCCATTCATTGAAAAAATTGCAGCTAATGCATTAGGTGTAGACTTTCAACCTGGCGATAAACTCTACCCTTTGGACATGGAACTCCCAGAACCATATCAAATCATACCGCTCGTTTGCTTTGAAGATACATTTGGAAGCCTTGCTAGAGAATTCATATCAAAATCCCCCCAATTGATTATTAACGTCACTAACGACGGATGGTTTAAGCAAAGCGCAGCCTCCGAGCAACACTTCATTAATTCAATATTTAGATGCATTGAATTAAGAAGGCCAATGATCAGATGTGCAAACACTGGAATGTCATGCTTAATCGATGATTGTGGAAGCCTTTATGACCGTAGTTTAAGGTATCAAGGCGGTGAAAGATTAATATACGGCAAAGAACGATCAAATACTTTCATCACTGGCACTCTACCAGAAACAATAAGAATTAAAAAGACGCCAAAGATAACTCTTTATGCAAGATTCGGAGATTCTTTTTCTATCAGTCTAGGAATGATTGCTTTATTGACTTTGTGCTTAAGAATTTTTAAGACACTTCGTAAGAATTAATTAAAGACTTTACCACTAGACTGACAAGAAATTTTTATTTCCTCTCTGTCATATGACGGATCACTTCTAAAAGTAAATCTCCCGTGATGCCTTCTTTCCATTTCTAATAAAGCCTTTGAGTCTTCATCTTTTAGTCTTTGCATTACCTCGGGGTGAACAACGACAACCAAATCACTAATACTTTCATCTTCCATTTTTAATAGACCAGAAAGTTTTCTTTGAAGCTCAACGCTAATACTTTCTGCGGACTTGATCCTGCCCGACCCTTTACAGAAGGCACAAGGTTCATACATAGATCTGCTAAGACTCTCATTCAGCCTCTGTCTAGTCATTTCCATTAGGCCAAGTTGAGATAACTGTAAAACCTGAATCTTAGCTTTATCATTATCAGTACTTTTAAGCATCCTTCTGTATACCGCATTCTGGTCTTTACGGCCCTTCATATCAATAAAGTCAACCACTATTAACCCTCCAATATTTCGTAACCTTAACTGCCTGGCAACTTCATCAGCTGCTTGAAGATTTGTCTCTAGTATCATCTTCTCAGAATTATTTTTTCCTCCTCGATTCCTTCCTGTATTAACATCTATTGATATCAAAGCTTCAGTTTCATCAATAACTATGTATCCCCCACAAGGCATCCAAACCTCTCTACCAAAAGCGCTTTTTATTTGTTTCTCTATATTAAACCTTTCAAATATTGGTTGCTTCGTAGGAAGAAAGTGAACTCTTTTCTTTGATCTCGATGATATTGTTGCGACTGATTCCTGCATTCTTAGAACAGTTTCTTCGTCATCACACAAAACTTCAGCAACCTCATCCGTCAAAAAGTCTCTAACCGTACGCTCCACTAATTCTGGCTCTCGAAAAACACATATTGGAGCTTTGTTATCTTGCCTGTTTTCGTCTATCTCTTTCCATTGCTGAAGCAAAATATGTAAATCCCTAATAAGGAACCTTTTCTTTTGACCTTTGCAGACTGTTCTAAGAATTACACCCATTCCTTCAGGCACATCCATTTGTTCGGTGATTTTTCTTAATCGAGCTCTCTCCTTAGGGTCATCAATCTTTCTCGAAATTCCAAACTGGTCATTGAGTGGCATCAAAACCATATATCTTCCTGGGAGAGTTATATTTGTTGTTACTCTAGGCCCCTTCTCTCCAATTGCCCCCTTACTTACCTGAATCAAGACCTCCGAACCCACTGGATAAATGCTAGGTATGTCTTTTGCTGATATTCTTTTTGGTTTTTTTTGGTTTTTTTTGCGTCGAACTTCTTCCAATCCCTGATCTAGAGCCGCAGGAATGGCATCCCAAAAATGAAGAAATGCATTTTTGTCAGTACCAATATCAACAAACATCGCCTTAAGTCCTGGCTCAATGTTTTTAACTCTGCCTTTGAAAATACTTCCAACTATATTCTCATCCCCTACTCTTTCAATAGTGTAGTCTACGAGTTTGGATTCTCTGAGTTGAGCAACTCTAGTTTCTAATTTTTCAACATTTACAATAATTTGATACCCTGCGTCCAAGGCTTTATTTCGCCTGGCATCCCGTAATTTCTTAAACATTTTTCCAAAATATATTTATAAGCCAATTGTTTGGCTTCGGTTAAAACTTTATCTGTCGTATGATATATCACAATCTAGATAAGGAGCTGATCATCGACCTCTTCTCCTTCTTTCCAGTATTCCAATTCTTTTCTTAACTGTCTTTGATTTAACTGACCCCCTTGTATCGGGTGCTTTTTTAACAGTAGGCATCAATAACGGTTTTCTAGAGGAATTGTTTGGGTCAGGAGCTGGTGTTGCGGCTACTGATGTCCCATCATCACCGTCACTGTCCGAAACAATACCATCTGTAGGATCATCATCAAAGCTCACTAATTCAACAAAGTCAAAGTTTCCCTCAGATTCTTCGACCTTAGAAAGAGCCAAATCTTTATTATAGTCCTCCAATAGAGTAATTTCATCAATAATTCTTTTTACGATCGGAGCGCATACTCCTCCACCAGATTTAGCATTTTCAACCATAACACAAACTGCTAATTTTGGTTTATCGTAAGGCGCAAACGATATAAACCAGGCATTAGTCTCATTCCCGCCCTCTGGGCGCTTTCTTCCTGTTTGAGCAGTGCCAGTCTTTCCTGAAAGTTCAACAACTTCAGATCGAGCTCTCTTTGCTGTTCCTTTAAGCTCATTGACTACATCCCACATTCCACTTTTACAAATCTCAATTTTTTCTTCAGGTATGCCAATTTCTGTTAAGCGGTGCATAAGCTTTGATGGAGATAACTTTTCAACGCTTAGATCTACAGTTTTATGAATTAGTCTCGGTTTATAGTAATCTCCACCATTCGAAGTCGTTGCCGCAACCATAGCCATCTGTAAAGGGGTTGCTTCCGTTGCACCTTGACCAATTGAAACAAGGGCGGTATCTGCATCTCCCCAACCTCCTAGTCCTTGTGATCTTTTCCAGTTAGGGTTTGGAATAAAACCAGAATCTTCATTATTAAGAGGTATCCCTGAACTTTTACCTAAACCCATACTGGAAGAAACTTTCAAAATATTATTAATACCTGAAGCATTACCATATCGATAAAAAAATCCGTTACACGATGTCTTAATAGCTCCTCTCGCTGAAATGTTACCATGGGTGTACCCCTTGGAAAGAGCCCAACATTTCATAAAAACCTTTGGCCCGTACCTTGCTCCGCCAGCACATTCATAAGATTTATTCTCTATACCACTAAGCATTCCTGATAAGGCTACTGGAATCTTAAATGTAGATCCAGGAGCATGATCTTTTAACGCTCTATTGATTAATGGGTCATTATCATTATTCAAGTAAGCGTTCCAATCCTCCTCACTAATTGAAGGAATAAACTTATTTGGATCATAAGATGGGACTGAAGCCATCGCCAATATATCACCCGCGTAAACCGTATCTTGTTCTCCGTCATTCCCTCTTTGATATGTTGTTGGAGCAACTACAACTGCAGCTCCTCTCCCAACTTTTCTAAGCGCATTCTCTACGATATATTGATATCTAAGATCAATAGTCAACCACACATCCGAACCGGGCTTAGATTCATCATAAGATAATTCACCCAACACTTTACCAAATTTATCTTTTGAATCTACAATTCTCCCCTTTTCGTCTCTCAACATAACTCTCTGCCCTGGACGGCCTCGTAAAGAGCTATTCATTGTTTCCTCAATACCATCACCCCCAAAATCATCAGGAACATAATAGTTCCACTGTCTTCTTTCTTCAGCTGGAACTTTTTTTATGTCAGGCTGTCTTACAAAACCTAATATATGAGATGCAAGGGCTCCATAAATATAATTCCTCATTGGCCTAGCCATAACTGAAACGCCAGGAATGTCTAGTGAGTGCTCAGCTGCAAGAGCATACTCCTCAAAAGTCAAATCATCTCTGTATGTATAAGATACCAATCCACCGTGAGTTCTCCAGTGACGCTGCAAGTCTCCAGAATGAAATTCCTTGTAAAGCCCTAATCTAGCTAAATAAGGTAATACAGATTCAGAAACAATAGTAACCATATCCTTCTCTTTCCTCTTTCTCTTTATTCCAGAACCATCCACATACTCAAAAAATGTTAATGGCGTTTCTTTCAAAGCAACATTCGTTGAACGAGTTTTATTTTTTCGTCGAATCTCAGAATTTTCCTCCTTGATAACAAAATTATAGTTATCTAAAATTTCCTTCAAATTAAACTGCATTTCGTATCTTGCGATATTCTCAACTAGGACCTTTCCTTTACGGTCCCTTATCAACCCTCTTACTCCAGGAATCCTCACTTTAACATCCGAAGTGCCTGGAACCTTAGCAGCAAACTCTTCATATCGATCAATTTGCACAACAAAAAGTCTGAATAAAATCACAGAAATTCCACCTAATAGAAATACTGTTAAAAGGTAAAATCTTATTCTGTATCCTAATGTCATTATCAAAAAATTTATTCCTCGGCTATTTCACCAATAATAATAGAATTTCCACAAAATTTGCTCAGTCTTAAAATTAGGTAAAAGAAAAAAGGTGACACAACCATACCAAAGAAAACGGAGACCCAAAGCTGCTTCCAATAATTTTCAGGGAAAGTAAAATTGGCTCTAGCAAAACTAACAAAAAACCATTCCATTAAAAGAAATAATGATGTTGAAACTCCGACCAAAACTACTGGAGCTTCCCATCTACCTTTACTGAAAAAAGGCGCCATCCCCTGCATAAGAGCACCGGTAATAAAAAAAAGAAAAATAGAATATCCAAAACCTACATCATTCCCCATACCAATTGCCATATGAATGGAGTCCCAAGTTAATCCAGTCAAAAATGCAAAAAGGAGCATCACTGGAAATGGAACGGATAAACTACAGGTAAAAAAGAGAGTTTGTACGATGAAAAACCTAATCCCTAGTGGGGATAAGAAAGTTGCTATAAATTCATCAAGAATAAATGATGCAAAAAGCAAGACTATCAAAACAAGAACAAATAACAGTCTGGACTTATCAAAGTTAAGCATGCTCAATTATTATTACCCTTCATGTTCGGCAATCCCTCAACTTCTATGCCTTCGGTATTGAGGCCTAATTCTACTTCTCCGTTTTGGTTGGTTACTAAAACAAAAATATAGGATAGTTGATTGAAATTGATAGCAGGTTGAACCCTAGCAACTGCATCAAAATCGCCAACCTCAAACTCTTTAACATATCCTAAAATAAGTCCTGGCGGAAAAATACCACTTACCTCTGCATTCCCAACACCTGATGAATAAACTTTAGCGCCTGCTGATACACCATATCTGTCAGCTTCTTTAGGAAGATTTTGAAGCATTAAATATGTCACGTCTCTACCTGCTCCAGGAGCACCAGAAAGAATACCTTGAACTCTCTCAAGCCCCTTATCATTTTCTCCAGCAAAAACACCATGAACGTAAGCACCAACCTTACATTCAGAATCAGTCACCAAAACAACAGTAGATTGAGACTTTCCAACATTCACAACCTTTCCAACTAACGCTCCTTCAACTTGTTTCTCTCGGTCGACTGCCACAGGAGTCATCACTGGATCATTAAGATTCAATCCATCATCTGAACCTCTATCGATAACAAATGTTTTCCACCAAGTACTACTGGGTCTATTGATAACTCTAGCTGCTACCAATTTTTGAGACTGCTTTTTTTTGAACTCAACAAAGTTTAAAGATCTCTTTAACTCAATATTTTCTTCTCGCAGTAAATCAATTTGGCTTTTCCAAGCCCTTAGCTCATAAAGGTCTAACAATAATTTGTTGTATCTAGCTTCTAATTCTTTTTTATTATATTTTCTAGATATTTCATTAATAGAAATCGGCTCACCATTGACAAAATCTTGCTCAAAAGTCAATTCATCTATGGACTCATAAACGATTCCAAAAAGACCTAAAATCTTAGACTGAACTGCTCTAATGTCCTTACTTTTAAGGGTGAAAACCCAAACCATAGCTAGAACAAATATTACTAGGGCTATTAGATTGTTCCTCTTCATAAAGCCTATTAGGAACTTACTTTATTATGACCATCATCTAAACTCCTGCTGATGTAACCTTTTTCAAAAATGAAATCTCACTTAAAACCCTTCCAGTTCCTTCTACGATAGCTTGCAGTGGATCATCGGCAAGATGTGTTGGTATTCCTGTTTGTTCTGCCAGCCAAATATCAAGCCCCCCTAAGAGCGAACCTCCCCCAGCCAACATAATCCCTCTATCAACTAAATCTGCCGCTAACTCCGGAGGACATCTTTCCAACGTAACCTTAACCGAATCAAGTATAGCCGCCAAAGGCTCAGCCATAGCCTCTCTAATCTCCTGTGACGTAACATTAATTGTCTTTGGCAATCCCTCCACAAGATCTCTTCCTTTGACGTCCATTGACGTCTCTTTATCAACAACAGTAGCTGAACCAATTTGAATTTTAACCGTCTCTGCAGTTCTTTCGCCAATCATCAAATTATACTTGCGCTTCATATAAGATATAATTGATTCATCAAGCTCGTCTCCACCCACTCTAACGCTTCTACTCTGTACAATACCAGAAAGAGAAATAACTGCGACTTCAGTAGTACCTCCTCCAATATCCACAATCATATTACCGCTGGCATCCTGAATCGGAAGTCCCACTCCAATGGCAGCAGCCATTGGTTCTTCGATTAGATAAACCTCATCAGCACCTGCATGTCTGGCAGAGTCTTTAACTGCACGTTTTTCTACTTCTGTTATTCCTGAGGGAACAGCGACCACGACCCGTATCTTTGAAGCTTTTACAATTTTACTGCCACTTCCTTTGTCCTTAGTTCTAGCCTCTTTTATGAAATGCTTAAGCATTGCCTCAGTCATCTCAAAGTCAGCGATGACTCCGTCTCTTAAAGGCCTAACAGCGGATATTGTGTCAGGGGTTCTGCCAAGCATTCTCTTGGCGTCATCTCCAACTGCAACAACCTCATTAGAACCCTTTTTTACGGCAACAACAGAGGGTTGCCTGACTTTTATGCCTTCATCTTTAACGTAGACAAGTGTATTTGCAGTACCAAGATCGATACCAATATCCATGTTCAAAAGACCAAAAATTCTATGAAAAATACTCACAACAAAATGGTGACTGGCTACAATTTTCTAAAAATGAAAATAGAATTAAATCACTAATTTTAATTATTAATCAACAATTGCATTTAAGAAAACTTAAAAATAAAGATAAGTGCTATTTTTTTTCTTCTCAAAAAATGTATTTCTTCCATATATTTATCAAAATTTTTTAAATAGTCTTTTATATTGCTTAATTACAAGCAGTTAGATCATTAATACATTTACTTAAAATGATAAAGTATGAGTGCGAAAGATGTGGCAAATGTTGCCAGTGGCCAGGTGAGGTCGTCATAAGTGAAAAAGAAATTAAGGCAATGGCAGAAGATCTTGATATATCTCCCTATGATTTCACACAGAAATACACTCAATTAAGATCAAGCCGAAACGGATTAACTTTAAAACAAGACGAAAAAGGGTCGTGCGTACTACTAGAAAACAACTCCTGCTCAGTTCACTCCAGCAAGCCTCAACAATGCAAGGACTTCCCAAATAAATGGAGATTCAAAGGTTGGAGACAAATTTGTGAAGCCACCCCAAAAAAATTAAACAATAAACTTCATCCTTTGGAAAAAGATATACTTGATCCATTGCTATGACGCATGCAACTTAATACCCCTTGGTTTTTCATCCTATGGTATTGCTCGGGTGGCGGAACTGGTAGACGCGCTAGACTAAGGATCTAGTCCACTCACGTGGGTGCAGGTTCGATTCCTGTTCCGAGCACTTTAAATACCAAAT
>MDTG01239698.1_pt1 | contig 13867 bp, 12 predicted proteins | sample 811421 | NCBI WGS metagenome assembly MDTG01 (sample SAMN05326645, study PRJNA326480) | marine metagenome | isolation source: seawater | place: Pacific Ocean: South East | collected 2011 | reverse complement strand
TGCTAACAAAGCTAAATTCGCTTTCGGTATTCAGAAAATGGGACAAATGAACAGCAGATATGATGTTTATAAAAACCCATATATGAATGAAAATGTAATATTATTAGGGTATAGAGGTTCTCAGTTCTTAGAAACTGGTGCTGTATTTGCTCCATATATTCCATTGATCATGACTCCATTAGTATACGATCCAGACACTTTCACACCAAGAAAAGGTCTATTAACGAGATATGCTAAGAAAATGATCAGACCAGAATTTTACGGAAGAGTATTTGTTAGTGGATTAGCGTCTGTATAATAAAATACAAACATAAATTCTATAAATTAGACCTGGCTTTTTAGTCAGGTCTTTTTTTTATTTGTTTAATTTTTTTCATATTTATAAGAAAATGCTATGGCTGACTTTACCCTTTTAATAAGAGAACGAGTATTACTTGAGGGAACTGAGAGAGGTACTGACTATCATATTACCATTAAAGGTATAGAAAATTATGATAATAGAATAGTTACTGTACCTTCAGGAAGTGAAACTACTATTTTTAAATATAGTGATACACCAGGTGCTGGTACTTTTACTTCTGGAAGTTTTAAATATGGTAGAATATCTAATTACTCTTCTAATACTCCAATTAATCTTAAAGTATCATCATCTACAGAACTTTTAAATTTTTCAATATCTGCTGGTGGATCATTTATGTTATCAACAAGTGAAATTACAGGTAGTTCAATCAATACATTTTCATATGATGATATAATGTCTGTGTTTGTAGAACCCTCAGGCAGTTCAGCTAAAGTAGAGTACTTTATAGCAACAACTTAATTTAAAATATTATGAATATACCAATTTGGCCCGGGTCTTCTTCATTTGCAGTTGGGCAAACTCCTTTTGGTTTTTATGATAACCAAACTGATTTTCAAAATGATGCTGATAAAGTAGCTGATTTTATAGCTAGAAGATTAGGTTATCCTTTAACTGACATAGAATTACAATCAGGTTCTTTATATACAGCTTTTGAAGAAGCTATAACTACATATGGAAATGAATTATATGCTTATCAAGTAAGAGAAAATTATTTATCATTAGGAGGTTCTAGTACTTTAATTGAATCAAATGATCAACTTATTGTACCTAATATGGCAGGTGTAGTTAGATTATCTGAACAATATGGAACTGAAGCAGGTGTAGGAGGTAATGTAACATGGTATTCAGGATCTTTAGAATTAAAAGCTGGTAAACAAAGTTATGATATGAATGCTTGGGCTCAAGCAAGTGCTAGTATAGGAGCTGATGATAATATAGAAATTAAAAGAGTATTTTATGAAGCACCACCAGCAATAACAAGATATTTTGATCCCTATGCTGGTACAGGTACAGGAATGATAGATTTAATGGACTCTTTTGGTTTTGGTAGTTATTCACCAGCTATTAACTTTTTAATGATGCCTATCAATTATGATATGCAAGTAATGCAAGCTATAGAATTTAATGATACTATTAGAAGATCAAATTATTCTTTTGAATTAATAAATAATCAATTAAAAGTATTTCCTATACCTACAGCTAAAGGACCTTATGGTAGTGATTTTGATGGTAGTCATTGTGGGTATTTATCTTTTGAATATATAAAAGATTCAGAAAGACAAAACCCATATCAAAATGGAGCTAATAAAGTAACATCAGTTTCTCAAGTTCCATTCAAAAATCCTAACTATAATGAGATTAATTCAATAGGTAGACAATGGATATTTGAATATGCCTTAGCAATAGCTAAAGAAATGTTAGGATATATTAGAGGTAAATATACAACTGTCCCAATTCCAGATGCTGAAGTAACATTAAATCAACAAGATTTATTATCATCAGCAACTGCTGATAAAAATGCTTTAATAGAAAGATTAAGAACATATTTTGATGAAACTTCTAGAGATAAATTATTAGAAAGAAGAGCAAATGAAAATGATTTTTTACAAAAGGAATTAAATAAAGTTCCTTACACAATCTATATAGGATAGTATGGCTTTATATGGTGGTAAAAGAGATATAAGCCTATTTAGGCATGTTAATAGAGAACTAATAGGTAATGTTATTTCTCAACAATGTATTTACTATAAATACAAACTAGAGGAAACAAAAGTTAACCTTTATGGTGAATCAGCTGGTTCAAAATATTATTATAGAGGCGTTATATTAAGTTGTTTAATTACACATGAACCACAGTCTTACCCAGATGATGAATTTGGTGTACAATATTATAGAAATGTTGATTTTAAATTTTTACGCGATGATTTATTGCAAAGAAATTTAGATTTTAATGAAGATTATGATAAAGGAGATTATTTTGGAGCTGATTTAGTCCCACAAGTTGGAGACATCATTTATTATTATGGTGGATATTATGAAGTAGACGATATTATTAGTAATCAATATTTTGTGGGAAAAGATCAAGATTATGACTATGCTGAAAACCCAATAAATCCAGGATTAAAAGATTTTGGTAGAGATTTCTCTGTCATATGTAAAACACATTACACACCAGTAGACAAAGTACAAATAGAGAAAGGAAGAATTAATGGCTAAAAAATACATAAAACCAATTCCTAAGACACAAGAAGAGATTTCAAAAAATCTTCAAACTCCCTTCTCTTCAGAATATGGCAATCCTAATGATGCTAAGGAAGGAGGACAATTTAATCCTAACAATCAAGCTAATCTTCCATTCAATAGATCAACTAAAATGTCTTTTAAAGGTGATGATACTAAACCTTTTTCTATTGGTATACAAGACATAGATGAATCTATAATGTATTATTTTGAAAAAGTTATTAGACCTTTTGTAATACAAAATGGAGAAAGAATAGCAGTTCCTATTATATATGGTTCTCCAGAAAGATGGAAATCAATTCAAAAAGACAAATATTTAAGAGATAAAAAAGGTGCCATTATGATGCCTATAATAATATTTAAAAGAGACTCAATTGAAAAAAATAGGACATTATCTAGAAAATTAGATTCAAATGAACCTAACTTATATACTTCTTTTCAAAAAGTATATAATGAAAAAGATTTCTACAGTAATTTTAACTTGCTTAATAATAGGATTCCAACTGAACAATTTATAGCTAATGTGGTACCTGATTATGTTAATTTAACTTATACTTGTATAGCTCAAACTTACTATGTAGAACAATTAAATAAAATAATAGAGGCAATTAATTATGCTTCTGATTCATATTGGGGTGATCCTGAAAGATTTAAATTTAGAGCAAGAATAGATAATTTCACTACAGTTACAGAATTACAACAAAGTCAAGAAAGATTAGTAAGAGGTACTTTTACTATAAAAATGTATGGATATCTAGTACCTGATGTTGTTCAAAAAGATTTAAATGCTGTTAAAAAATATAATTCAAAATCTAAAATTATATTCCAAATGGAAACAGATTCTAATGTTGAAAGATATGAATCCAACCCAACAGTTACACCTGATGGAAGAACTAGAGACAATATATCAGGCCAAATAAATTTAACTTCATCACCTGTTAATTTTTCTAATAATCCTTCTCCACCAATATTTACCTCTTTAAGTGATTTACCAACAACAGATCCTTTAATAGCAGGTGTCATATGGAATAATGGAGGAGTACCAACTATATCTAATGGTTAATATTTATAATTATATAAAAAAGAATTAAATGAGTCAAGTAAGATTTGTAGATAGTAGTATAACAGTAAGTCCAGGTGTTATAGAAGGACCATCAAGTATTTCAACAGGTTCTTTATTAACAACAGCATCTATATCAGGTGATAATTTAATATTTACAAGAGGAGATGAATCTACTTTTTCATTAACTTTACCATCAGTTGTTATTGGAGGAGGTATTTTTTCTCAAACTGGTTCTTTTTACGCTACTACAAATGACTTACAAGTATCAGGCTCATTGAAAGTTAGTGGTAGTTATGGTTTAATTGGAACACCACCAACATACCCATTAACTTTACAAACAGTTGGAGGAGGAATTCGAACAGTAGGAACTCTTTATATTGATCATGATACCAAAGCTGGAACTACAGCTCGAATATTTTTAGGCACTTCTAATGCAAATGCTGATATAGCTAGATTAACTGATAATAGTTTAATAATAGGAGGTGAGGCCCAATATTATGGATGGAGAATATTTGGTATAAAACATGGTGCTAATGGAGGTTTAAATAAGTTTACAACTGAAATAGATAATCTTATAGCAACAGGATCCATGAAAGTATCTGGTTCATTAGATATTTCACTACAATCAGGCTCAGCCTTTACTATAACTGAAACAGATATAGATCAAAAAAATAGACTTGATTTTAGATTTGACCAAGGTAATCCTATGTTAGAAATATCATCAAGATTTACTACAAGCTCACTATATCTAAGATCAAATGATACAGAAAATGGGTTAATTTTAGACAGTCTTGGAAAAATAAAGTTTGTATCTAGTGGTGTAAATTATGGTGTTGCTTTAACAACAACTGGTTTTAATCCTATTATAGGTAATCAAATAAACTTAGGAGCTTACAATAGAAGATGGAAAAATGTTTACATTAATAATGGTGATAAAATAAGTTTTGGTGTAAATGCTTCCTCAAACATAGATTTAGTATCTTTTAGACATACAGTAGGTACAAATACATTAGTGATGTCAGGTTCATCTGATGTAACATTAGATGTAAGAGGTGATATAAGTGCAAGTGGCCATTTTGTAGGTGATGGTTCACAATTAACAGGAATTGATACTGGCTCATGGGATGGGCAATTTTTTGGATCAGCTGGTATAACAGGATCATTAACAGTTTCAGGAAGCCTAGAAGTTCAAAGTGGTACATCTAGAATGTATTTTGAATCAGGATCTAGTGTAGGAAGTGATGATGGTAAAATATTAATTAAATCAACTGGAGGTCCTTCTAATATCTCTTTATGGAGAACAGATGGAGTCCAATCAGCACTATTAACTGGAGCTAGCGGAACAGGTTTTTATTTTAGCAACACAGGATATTTTGGAATTCAACCCACACTTAATCCAGCAGTACAAACATCATTTGGAGGGGCTTCAGCATTTTACATGGATGGGGCAACAGGAAATGTAGGTATTAATACTAATAACCCATTAAATAGATTTTATGTAGCAGGAATAATAGGAACTAATTCAGATATAATTGCCACTGGTTCTATTTATGGTACAACAGGCTCATTTAAACATATTATAGTTGGAGAAAATAGTACAACTGATGGTAATATAGTATTTGAAACTTCAGCTGGTCCAACTTTTAAAATAGGAGTATCTGGATCTGGAGCAGATAATTCATTTACAATATCAGGCACAACTGGAGCATCAGAACAAACAGTTACATTAGACTCTGAAATTCAAGGTCTTTCATTAATAGATGGAGGATATATTAATATAGCACAAGGGCTAACTACTGGTAGTAAAAAAGGTGGTGGAATTCATGTGAGAGCTCAAGGAACTAATAATAGTAATAGTAAATTAGGTATATTTTCAACTGATACTACTGGCCCTTATATTGGAAATAGTAGTTATGGAGGAGCAGGAACACATGGAACATTTAGAATAATAAATGGTTTAAGTTCAGACAATGATGCTGACTCAGGATCATTTGCAATAGCTGAGTTTGGAGATGATATTAAATTTAATACCCCAGTATCAGCTAGTAAATTTACAGTATCATCATCTTCAGATTCTGAACCAGGATATACATTTTGGAATAATCCTAATACAGGAATGTTATCAACAGGTACTACTAATTTAAAATTCCAAATAAATGGTGGTAGTAGCCCTGAACTAGAATTAACTACATCACAAGCAACATTTAGAATCCCAGTATCACTTAATAATAATGAATTAGTAAACCCAAGTAGAATAAGAGCATTAGGTAGTATAACAGGTTCAAATTTTGAATTACCTATTAGTGGAAATCTTATGGTGGATGGTGATACTAAAATAACAGGGTCATTAATTGTATCAGGCAGTACAGATGGTATATACTCTCCTAATTTAATAAAAGCTCAAAATATAATTAGAGTAGGTGAAAAAGCATTTTTTAGAGAATCACCAGCTATTTTACATTTAGGATTAGGATCATCAACTTGTGCTGCTATATCAACTGAAAGAGATTGCATTCACTTTCGTGTAAATAGTCTTACTGGATTTGGATCAGATATTCCATTTAAAATTCATGAGAATTTTATAGAAGTTAATGAACATTTAACAGGTAGTTCAATTACACTTTCAGGTTCACTTTTATGTGACCCAGATGGTTTAGTTTCTATAGATCATACTGACTCACCTTATACAATAACAGGAGCTCAACAATTTATATTAATAAATCCTTTAAATGAAGATGTTCAAATAAATATACCAGATGCAACTACATACCCAGGTAGAGAAATAAAACTTAAATTAACTGAAGACTCAGGAGCCAATACAGTTACATTACAATGTCAAGGGTCAGATACAATAGATGGAGCAGCTAGTAATACTACTGCTTTAGAAGATCAATATGAAGCTATCTCAATAGTTAGTAATGGAGAAACTGGTTGGTTTATTTTCTAATATTTATAATAGAATGTATAGTCCAAGGCAAATAAAAGAAGAAACTAAAGTAATTTTTCAAGATAGGCTAATAGACTTTAGAATCTTAAATAAAGAACTTCTAGCAGATAAAGATTTATTTAAACAAGTTCAACATACAGGAGGATTACTAAATATAAAACCAGGAAAAATTATACATATTAGATTGTACACTAGTACAGCTGGTATAAAAATGGATGGATTTGATTTAGAAAATGTTAATAGAAATTTTTTAAATGGCAACACTCCATTCGTTATATTAGAAAACTCAGGAAAATTATCAGCTGGTAATGTAAATTATTTAACATTTGAATGTGTTGAAATTACTAATTCAATTGGTATAAGAACAATAGAAGTTAAAGTAAGAATAAATATATTACAAGAAAAAGCTTTAGGACATTCTTCTGGTGTATCTGATTGGACTCCAAACACATATTATAAAATAGGAGATGATATAATAGGTCCTGATAAAAGAATATACAATTGTATAGAGTCCCATACTTCTTCTAACACTTTTGATGTTTCTAAATTTGAAAGACAAGGTAGCATTGATGAAAATGATGTGTTAGATTTTTCAAGAGGTTTAGGCCTTACAGATTAAATATTTATATATTACTTTTATATAAAATTATGATCTTTTTTTTATTTTTTTGGTACTTTTCTTATATTTTTTAATATGTATAATCACACATAAAACCTATATAACTATTCATGATATATAGGAGTTTCCCCAATAAAAGTTAACATTTAAAGGTAAAAATTAATAAATTAATAAATTAATAAATTAAATATTTTAATTATGGAAATAATAACAGAAGGTGAAGTAAGTGAAGTTCAATATGAAAATATGCTAAGCTTTTTAGATGAACGAATAGATTCACTACAATCATCTAAAGCTGAAACTCAGGCAAGAAAAGCTGAAGCTCAAGCTCAATTAAATGATCAGTTCCCTATGGGACAACCAGCTGAAGATTCTCCAGAATTTCCAGTTTGGGAAGATTTAACAAATACTGTATCTGCTCTTGAAGCTAAAATAGAATCTATAACTATAGCATTAGCAAAAGATCAACAACAAAAGAAAGATTTACAAGGAGCTGCTCAGGAAGGTGGAACTCTTACTATAGTTCCTGGAAATCCTGATTCAATGTTGCAGCAAATTGGTGTTGCAACAGGAGAGTTTAGAAATAGAATTGTTACTGAAGCTAGAAGGGATTTAGAGGAAAGAGAAATGGATATCGCTTCTAATCAAGATGAAATATTCAGATCAAGCACTGAACAAGCAACAGAAGAGATCGATACTATTTTAGCTGATATGGATGAAAAAATAGAGAGTGTTCAAGCCAGTAAAACCGCAGCTTTTACACAAGTTCTTGATGGTTTATTTGCTGATGGTGAAGGTGGTTTAAGTGAAAGAATGGATAAAGCTGATATAAATGAAGAAGTAATAGAAAAATTACATCAAATAGTATCAAGTAATGAAGAAACAGCTGATGTTCTTGTAGGTGAAGATGTATTTAAGTCTCTTAATGATCTAAGAAGTACATATGGTGAAATATGTGATCCTCTTAGTGAGAAAGCAAATGCTATAGTTAAAAATTTTGAATATAAACAAGATAATTTAGCTAATGCTACTGCTCATTTACTTAGTGAAGTAGATGGACTAGAAACTCATATTGAGGCTGCAATGAGTACAGGTGAAAAAGCTACTGATGTTAGTGGACTTGAAAATATTACATTAACTAAAGCTGAATATGACCTAGCAAAAGAAAATATTCACACTGAACATAATGATGGAAATATAACTGACAGAGAAAAAGCAACACAATTAATTGATCTAGAAATAAAATATCAAGATTTAGATGAGGATGGATCATTAGGAAATTCAGCTATAGAAATAACCAGATTAAATGGTGTATATAGTGAGGTTAAAGATATAGAAGGAAGAGTAGTAAGATCTGTAAATAGATTACGAGTATTAGAAAAAGAATACGTTGATGATTTAAGTGATTTTGAAGATGCTGATACTAGACTTAAAACATTTAAAACTGAAACATTAAGTACTCAAGCCTCTACTGAGACAGAAAAAACAGCATTATTAAGAGATGAGGATAAAAGAAAAGCTGAATATGAAAAAGCAAAAGTAGAAAGTGAAGAAGAAATAGCACTATTAAAAGATGCTGAAAAAGCAGCAGCAGATTCTTATAATGATGAAACAGATGCTGGATTAAAAGGTGATAAAGCTCAAATATTGGTAGATGCAAAATCAAATCTTTTAATGGCAGAATTAGTAAATCATAATTTAGATTTAAATGATAAAATTGCAACTGGATTTTTTAATGCAAGTTTATCAAGATTAGAAGCTCAAGAACAAGAAATTATTCAAGCACTTGATATAATTAGCTCTGCTGAAAGTTTAAGAGATACACTAAAAGAAGGCTTAGATCAACTTCCAATAACAGTATTAGAAGCAATAGCAGCAATAGATATGACAGAAATTGATTTAATAGAATCTAATTGGGCATTAGGATCTACACCTCCTGAAGGAGAGGATGCGGGACCTTACACACCAGCTCATGCTGAATATCATGATAAATTTTTCGCAGTAATTCATGGACCAGGATTTTATAAAGAAAGCACATTAAATGCAAAAGGTGATGTTCAATCAATTTGGAGTGGTGGCGCAGCTTAAATAGTGATATAAAAATTAATAAAATAACTTTTAAAAATAAAATAAAATGGCAAATAAAGTATTAAAAGACTTAGGTGAAAATATAAAAGTAGTTGGAGATAATGCCGCTAGTGAAATGAGGGATGCTACATCTGAAATAATAGGAAATGGTCCAGGAGTTTATGAGGGTAAAATTAACAAAATAAAAACTCATGCTCCAACACCAAAAGTATTTCAAAGTCAAGCTGAAAGTCAAATAGAAACAGCTAAAATCTTTGCTCAAGCTACATTAGAAGCTGAATTAGATGAAACACAAATAGCTAATAACTCAAAAAATCTAAAAAATGCTATAGAAGGTGTTCAAGTATTTGAAGGTGAAACAGGAGCAAGGCTAAGTGAAGCTGCTAGTATGGATAGACAAAAAAGACAGGAATTTATAACTCAAACTGGAACTTTTGAATATTTTCAAATCGGATTTGATTCAGTAGAACAACCAGTAGATTTAGCTAAATTCGTTGTTGGAGATGAAATGGTGAATTTTAGACCAGATGCAAAATTTGTTGTTGAGGGCGGGATTCAAGATGAATTATTAGAAGCGAAAGCATTAGAAGGTGGACCAGCAGCATTAGAAGGTGGACTAGAAGATGTACCAGATGCTGAAGATATACCATAAGGTGAATCATCAGGATTGTAATTTAATTATTAACATTTAAAAAATTAAAAAATGAATAATACAAATATAACAGATCAAATTGCTGACTTGGTTGTTCAATCATTTGATGATGTAAAAGAAAACCATCAACAATTAGCTTCATTTGCTCAAGATAGATTGAATGCACATCATAAATCTAATGTGGGAATTGTAATGGCTCAAGTATTAGATTTTGAAAGCGCATTAAATACAAAGAAAAATGATGCTCATGCAGAATTAGATAATATGGTAGCTGGATTTAAAGCAGATGCTATGGCATTAGTAGATAATGATGGTGATCCTTATAGAGGACTTACTGTTTTAACTAATTTAATTGAAACTAAAAAACAGGAATTTGAAGAAGTAATACAAGAAATGACAGACTCAATTAAGAGTGCTTATGATAATTGGAATAGTCATTTTGGAACTCTAGAATCTTTTACAGACCATGTTGGAGGTGGAAAATAATAATAATTTATTTTAGATTTCTATTTTCTAGAGATTTTTTATAATTTATAAAATAATAGGGGAACTTAGGTTCCCCTTTTTTTGTTAAAATTTATTATATTTATAACAGATTACTGTTATAAGTAAAATTGTTATATGAGTATATTATCAGAACTAGGAAAATTTCTTGGTGAAAAATTTAAAATAATTAATAACCAACTTCAAGAAGATAAAGTTAAAATTTCAACTCTTGAAAAGGAAATTTTATTATTAAAGTCTGAAATTGAAAATTTACAAAATCAAAAAACTTCAAATAGACATACAACTGATATAGATATTCTTAATCCTAATAAAGGAATTATTCTAAGAGATGAGCAATTTTATAGGTATAGAATTCGTATAAATAGTGAAAATAAATTAATTGTAGATAAAATAGATACAAATGAAAAATATTATGCTGAAATTCAATTATCATTAAGTGGATCAGAATTAAATGAATAGCAGTTTAAAATTGGGGAGGATTTTCTTCATTGTTAGATAATATACTCACCTCCCCAAACTGCTTTTTAAAAAAAATTTGATATTTCTAATATTTTTATTTACTTTAACAAAAAACTTTAATATTTATAATTATGGAAAAAACAGTTTTATCACAAGAAGAGTTAACAAACTTAACAGAGTTACAGAAACAACAAAATGACTTTGTGCTTCAATTAGGTCAAATAGAATACCAAATAAGCACATTAGAGAAATTTAAACAAGACTTAAAACAAAACATAGAGACTTTTGAAAATAAACAAGCTGAAGTAGGTAGCCAACTTAAAGAAAAATATGGTGAAGGAACCGTAAATTTAGAAAGTGGTGAATTCATTAAATCTTAACTGCACTTTCAAAAATCTCTACAATATTTATAAACAAAATTAATTTTGTAGAAAATGGCAGAAGTATTATTATCCCCAGGGGTTTTAGCTCAAGAAAATGATCAATCATTTCTTCAAGCACAACCCATTCAAGCTGGAGCAGCTATATTAGGACCAACTGTAAAAGGTCCTGTTGGTCTTCCAACATTAGTTACCACTTATAGTGAATATAAAAATAAATTTGGTTGTGTTGTAGAAAGTGGGAGTGCTGAATACACTTACTTTACATCAGTAGCAGCTTACAATTATTTCCAACAAGGTGGAGATTCATTATTAGTAACAAGAGTAGTAAGTGGATCTTACACACCAGCAACAAGTTCAGATGTAAGTAATAGTAATATAGCAGTGGCTGGAGCTACAGCATCTGCCACTTATACTTATGATTTAGATATTTCAAATCCTAATAAACAAGCAATAGGATTAAATTTAGGACCAACAACTCCTATTTTTGTTACCTCTTCAACAAATAATAGTCTTCCTGGAATAGATTTAAATTTCTTTAATGGTGGACCAACAGCACTTGCTAATTCTATTAATACTAATTATGGATCAATAGTTTCAGCATCATATAATGGAGTGACTGAGGTTGTTACTGTACATGCTGTAGTACCAGGGACAACACCTAACCAAACAGGTCTAAATGTTCAACAATGGAATATAACTCAAGGAGGTTTATATCAATTATATGCAGGACTTGGAACTCCAGTTGGAACTTTTAATGGAGGTACAATTTCTACATTTAGTAACTCATTTACTTTAGAAACCATTTCTGAAGGAGTAGGACAAAATAGTACAAGTTATGAAGGACCAAATGGTGATTTATCTTTTGGAACAACTGACAATATTAGATGGGAAGTAGTTTCTCCAAATACAGCTTCTGGTACATTTAGTTTATTAATTAGAAGAGGAGATGATATCACTACATCAAAAACAGTATTAGAAACATGGGCTAATATATCATTAGATCCAAATGCTTCTAATTATATTGAAAGAGTAATTGGTAACTCAACTCAAACAGTTCAAGAAGATCCAGGTACAGGTGAATACTATGTTGAAAATACTGGAACTTATAATACATTAAGTAATTATGTAAGAGTAAAATCTGTTGAAACTCCAACATTAAATTATTTTGATAATGCTGGAAATCCAAAATCACAATACACATCATCTATTCCATTAGCTGCTTCTGGAACATTTGGAGATGCTGAAGGAACTCCATTTGATGGGATAGTAGCTAATTTTTATGAAAATATAGATGGTTCTAACACTCAAGGTTTAGTACCAGAAAATTACTCAACCTCACTTAGCTTATTAGCTAATCAAGATGACTATAGATACAATTTAATAGTTGCACCAGGTTTAACACTACAAAGTCATTCATCTCCAATATCAACAATGATAGATAATGCTCAACAAAGAGGAGATAATTTGGCTGTTGTAGATTTAAGAAACTGGGGTTCACAAATTAATCCAGTTGTAAATGGAGCTGCAGCAATTGATTCTTCATATGCTGCTACATATTGGCCTTGGGTTCAAACAATTGACCCAGATTTAGGTTCTCAAGTATGGGTACCTGCTTCAACAATGATGCCTGGAGTATTTGCTTTTAATGATACAGCAGGAGAAGCTTGGTTTGCACCAGCTGGTTTAAGTAGAGGTGGATTATCAACTGTATTAAGAGCAGAAAGAAAATTAACAAATGGTAATAGAGATACTTTATATCAAGCTAATGTTAATCCAATAGCTACTTTCCCAAATGCTGGAGTAGTAGTATTTGGTCAGAAAACATTACAAACAAAAGCATCAGCTTTAGATAGAGTAAATGTTAGAAGATTGTTAATAGAATTAAAAGGATATATTTCACAAATAGCAGATAATTTAGTATTTGAACAAAATACAATTGCTACAAGAAATAACTTTTTAACACAAGTTAATCCATATTTAGCAAGTGTACAACAAAGACAAGGTTTATATGCTTTTAAAGTAGTAATGGATGATTCAAATAACACACCAGATGTTATTGATAGAAATCAATTGATAGGACAAATTTATATTCAACCAACTAAAACAGCTGAATTTATATACCTAGATTTCAATATATTACCAACTGGAGCTACTTTCCCAGCATAAAAATAAAAGAATTAAATATTTATAATTGAAAATAAATTAAAACAAAATGGCAGTATTAGATCCCAATGAAATATTTTTCACCGCTTTTGAGCCAAAACAAGCCAATAGGTTTATCCTTTATATGGATGGTATACCAAGTTTTATCATCAAAGGAATTAGCGCTATATCATTAACACAAGGTGAAGTAATATTAAACCACATCAACATTTTAAGAAAAGTTAAAGGTAAATCAGTGTGGAATGATGTTACAATGACTTTATTTGATCCAATTACTCCATCAGGTGCACAAGCAACTATGGAATGGGTAAGATTACATCATGAATCAGTAACAGGTAGAGATGGTTACTCTGATTTTTATAAGAAAGATTTAACTATCAATGT
>MDTG01034624.1_pt1 | contig 13867 bp, 15 predicted proteins | sample 811421 | NCBI WGS metagenome assembly MDTG01 (sample SAMN05326645, study PRJNA326480) | marine metagenome | isolation source: seawater | place: Pacific Ocean: South East | collected 2011 | reverse complement strand
TATATGCAGTCATCCATTTTCTAAAATGAAATTTGACTACGATGTACCTATGTTAGATGCTCAATTTGTAAATCTTGATCAGGGAACAGGAATTGTACACTGCGCACCAAGTCATGGGCCGGATGATTTTAATTTATGTTTAAAAAATAATATTCCCTCTCTTTATACTGTTGATGACTCTGGACTTTACACAAAAGAAATTCCTTTTTTTGAAAATATTCATATTTTTAAGGCAGATAATATTGTAATCGAAAAATTAAAAGAACAAAAAAAATTAATCAAGAATGATAAGTTAAATCATACTTATCCGCATTCTTGGAGATCTAAGGCACCTCTAATTTATAGAGCTACACCACAATGGTTTATTTCAATGCAAAAAAATGAATTAAGAAAAAAAGCAATAAAATCAATAAATGAAACAAATTTTTATCCAAAAAAAGGTAAAGAAAGATTAATGTCAATGATTGAGGGAAGACCTGATTGGTGTGTATCTAGACAAAGAGTATGGGGCGTTCCCTTACCGATTTTTATAAATAAAAAAACAAGAGAGCCACTAAAAGATCAAAAAGTTATAGATAGAATTGCATCAATTTACGAAAAACAAGGCTCTGATTGTTGGTTCACAGACGAAGCTAAAGTTTTTTTGGGTGTTAATTACGACCCCAATGACTATGAAAAACTAAACGATATTGTCGAGGTTTGGTTTGATAGTGGGTCAACTCATAGTTTTGTTTTAGAAAAAAGAAAGGATCTAAAATGGCCAGCTGATATGTATCTAGAGGGATCTGATCAACATAGAGGGTGGTTCCATTCCTCTTTGTTAGAGTCTTGCGGCACAAGAGGTAAAGCACCATTTAAAAGCATTTTATCACACGGGTTTGTAGTTGACGGAAAAGGAATGAAAATGTCCAAATCAATGGGAAATGTTATTTCTCCAGAAGATATTTTAAAAAATTATGGAGCTGACATTCTCAGAGTTTGGGCTGCAGCATCAGATTATGCAGAAGATTTGAGAATTGACAAAAATATTTTAATTCAGCACGCAGAATCTTACAGAAAAATTAGAAATACGTTCAGATTTATACTTGGAAATTTAAAAGATAAATTTGAAAAACAAAACTTTGAAAAAATTAATTTTAAAGAATTAGATGAATTGGAAAAATATATTTTACATAAACTATTTTTAATTGGCGAGTCTGTTGAAGAAAATTTAAAAAATTATAATTTTCATAAATTATATAAAGATCTATTAAATTTTTGTACGCTGGATCTTTCTTCATTTTATTTTGATATCAGAAAAGATGTACTTTACTGCGATAGCTTAAATTCCACAAAAAGAAAAAACTGCGTAATTGTTCTTAATATAATTTTAGAAAGCTTATTAAAATGGTTTGCTCCGATTTTAGTATTTACTACTGAAGAGATCTATAATTTAGTTACAAAGGATAACAATGATAGTATCCATGAAAATAATTTTGTAAAAATTCCATTTAGTTGGAAGAATCACAAGTTAAATGAAAAATGGTCGAAATTGTTTAAAATTAAACAAGAAGCAAATATTGCAATAGAGGAAAAGAGATCAAATAAAGAAATTGGATCAAGTTTAGAAGCCGAAATAAAACTGCTTCTAAATAAAGAGAAATTTGAACTTCTCAACAAGCTAAATTTAGAAGATTATTTTATTGTTTCAAAAGCAGAAAAAGAATTATCAAATAATGATAAAATAAAGATTGAGGTGAAAAAAGCAAAAGGACAGAAATGTGAAAGATGTTGGAAAATCTTAGAAAAAAAATGTGAAAGAGAAAGCTGTCCAATAAAGTAGAATTAATAACTTGATCAACTTAAAAGCGACTAAAAATAAAATTTTTAAAAAAGAAAATTCTCTTTTTTTAATCATTATTTTTTTCATTTTTTTGGCTGATAGATATTCAAAAAATATAATTTTAGAAAATTTTAGTGATAATATTTTTTATATAAATAATTTTATTAATTTTAATCTTGTGTGGAATACAGGCATTGGTTTTGGACTATTAAGTTTTGAGTCAAGTTTATATTATAATTTGATATCTCTAATGATCTTTCTTTTGATACTTTTTTTAGTAATTATAAGCTTTAGGTCAGATAAAATTGATAAGATAATTTTTTCAATTATTATTGGCGGTGCCCTAGGAAATTTTTATGATAGAGTCAGTTTTAAAGCCGTCCCTGACTTTATTGACTTACATTATGGTAATTTTCATTGGTTTACATTTAATTTAGCAGACATATTTATAACTATAGGTATAATTACTTTTATAATGAAAGATTTATTTATAAAAAAAAAATATGAAAAAAATTTCTTTTTTGATAATTTTTTTAATCCTCTATTCATGTAATAGTTTAAGCGAAGTTGGAAGTGTGCTTAGAAACGAAAAAATTAGAACCACTGATGAATTTTTAGTAAAAAAAAGAGCTCCATTAGTAATACCTCCAGAAATGGAAAAGATTCCCGAGCCAGGTTCTCAAAAGGTGAAAAAAATTGATGAAAAAGACAAAATTAGAAAAATTCTCAAAGCAAATGACACAGAAAGTGAAAATATATCCTCTTCCGTCGAAGACTCAATCCTAAATCAAATCCGTAAGTGAAAACTAATATCCAAACGAAAAATTCTATCCAAAAAAGAGATTTGAGTATCAATTTATTAAAAAAATACTCAAAAAATTACTTAGCAATAATAAAAAAGATTAATCAAAATTTAGATAATTCCAAAATAGCTTTAAACGTGCTTAGTAATAATTTTTCTTTAAATTTTAATTTTAAAGATCTCAAGAAATTCAAAAAATATAAAACTGTAAATATAATCGGGATGGGCGGATCTACATTGGGTGCTCAAGCAATATATGAATTTTTAAAAAAAAAAACAAAAAAAAAATTTTACTTTTTTGATGATATTAATATCGAAAATCTAGAAAAATTCAAAAAAAAGGAAAACCCGAATAAAACACTTTTTTTGATAATTTCAAAATCAGGAAATACTATAGAAACTTTAATTAATCTTTTGTCACTAAAAATTTTAAAAAAAAATAAGAAAAATATTATAATTATTTCAGAAAAAAAAAAATAATTTTTTATATTCTCAAGCTAAAAAATTAGATCTATTTTATATTGAACATAAAAATTTCATAGGAGGAAGGTATTCTGTTTTGTCTGAAGTAGGCTTGTTGCCTGCGTATTTGATGGGATTCAATATTTTCAAGATTAGAAGAAATATAAAAAATTTTCTTACAAAAAAAAAGGGAATTAATTATCTAAAAAAGAGCGCAATAAACTTGGCAAATATTCTTACAAAAAAAAAACAAAATAATTTGATTTTTTTAAATTATGTTCCTCAACTGGAAAAATTTTTATATTGGTGCCAACAATTAATTGCAGAAAGTCTAGGAAAAAAGGGTATGGGTTTTTTACCCGTGATTTCCAACGTTCCAAAAGATCATCATAGTCTTTTACAACTATTCCTAGATGGACCGCGAGATAAAATATTTTATATATTTTGCTTTGAAAAAAAGTTAAATAAAAAATTAAAGATTAGGTCAAAGGATAAAAGATTAAGTTATTTACATAATAAAAATATTGAAACTATTAAAAAAGCTCAAACAAAAGCATTAATTGAAACGTTAAAGATTAATAAAATTTCATATAGAATTTTTGAATTAAAAAATTTTAACGAAGAAACTATAGGAGAGCTATTCTCTTATTTTATGTTAGAAACTGTGATTGTAGGTAACCTAGTTGGGATTAACCCATTCAGTCAACCGGCAGTGGAACAAGTAAAAGTATTAACTAAAAAAGTTCTTATTTGAGAGTGCCAAATAAAATTTTTGATCGACCGTATTCTCTTTTTATTAAAGTGTTAAAATAATTTGTTAAATCATCTTTTGAATTTTTTTCCCTATGTATAATTAAAATATGTTTTGATGAGAATATTTTATTCTCTTTAAGGTATTTTAGATTCTTAAGAAAATTTTTATCAGCAAATGGAGGGTCACAGAAACAGATATTATATTCACTAATTTTTAGGTTTTTTAAAAAATTTTCTATCTTATCGTTTACTATTTTTGCTTTATCTCCTGATGATAATTTTTTCAAATTACTTTTTAAAATTTTAATTGCATTTATATCCTCTTCTATAAAGGTTACCTGATTTGCACCTCGAGAAATACACTCTAACCCAAAAGAACCTACCCCTGAATATAAATCTAAGACTTTTGATCTTTGAATATCAATATTTTTAAGTAAATTTGAGTGACTTAAAATATTGAAAATATTCTCTTTAACTGTATCTTTTAAAGGTCTTGTTATTTTAGATTTTAAAAAATCAATACTTTTACCTTTAAATTTACCGCTAATTATTCTCATCACGACTTAATAACTTTTTGCCCAATATCTCTCCTAAAAAATCCATTTCTCCACTTCAATTTATTTAAAATATTAATAATTTTTTTTCTTATCATAATAAATCTTCTTCCAGTCGTTGTAATATTTAATACTCTTCCACCAACTGAAAATATTTTATTGCCATATAATTTTGTTCCTGCATGATAAATGAAAGAGTTTTTATCTAATTTTAGACCATTTAATCCACTGATGATTTTATTTTTCTTATAATTTCCTGGATAGCCCTTTGAACATAATACAACCGTCATACATTTTTTATTAAACCAGTTTATCTTAATCTTATTTAATTTGTTTTTTATAGAACAATCAATAATTTTAACTAAGTCGGTTTTTAGCCTTGGCATTATTACTTGACACTCTGGATCACCCATTCTTATATTAAACTCAATCAAATATGGTTCATTCTTTTTAATCATCAAACCAACATATAAGAAACCTTTATAATAACTGCCTTTTTTTCTTATAGCTTTTAAAGTCGGTTTTATAATTTTTTTTATTATTTTTGCTTCAAGACTTTTATTTATAATGGGAGCAGGGGAATAAGCACCCATACCTCCGGTATTTGGTCCAGTGTCTTTTTCTCCTGCTCTTTTATGGTCCTGAGCTGTCCCGAAAAACTTAAAGTTATATTTATCAACTATTACAAAATAGCTGGCTTCTTCTCCTTCTAAAAATTCTTCGAGAACTAATTTATTTGATGATTTAAACTTTCCATTAAAAATTTCATTTGATATATCAACAACATCTTGTTTAGTACTACAGATTGTAACTCCTTTCCCTGCAGCCAATCCGTCAGCTTTAACAACAATAGGGAGATTAGTGTATTGTAAAAATTTTAATACTTGAGTCTTATTCTTACAAATTTTAAAATTAGCAGTGGGAATTTTCCACATTTTACAAATTTTTTTCATAAAAGATTTTGAGCCCTCTAATTTAGAGGCAAATTTATTTGGCCCAAAAACTTTAATTTTATTTTTTTCTAAAAAGTCCACAATTCCTCTTACAAGTGGTTCTTCAGGTCCAACAACTACTAAATCAATTTTATGAATTTTTATTAATTTTAATATGTTTTTAAAATTTAATATATCTACATCAAAATTTTGAGCTATTTTAGAAGTTCCTGGATTACCAGGAAAACAAAATATTTTGTTGACTAATTTAGAATCATTTATCTTTTTGCACAAAGCATGTTCTCTACCACCGCTTCCAATTAATCCAATATTCATGTTTGATTATATATTGTATAAGTTATTGATGAATAAAAAAAAAGCTAAACTTATATTTAAACACAACTCTTTTGATATTGCGGAAGAGGGGGATTATGTTTTATGCGCAATCTCAGGAAAAGAAATATTGTTAAAAGATTTGAATTATTGGAATGTTGAATTACAAGAGGCTTATTATTCAGCTGTCGAGGCAGATAAAAGCTACAAAAAATTAAAAAAATAATTTTTTATTTCCACCTATCGTGTGTCCAAATCCATTGTTCGGGATTTTTATGAATCATTTGTTCTAAAACTGCATTAAGTTCAATAGATAATTCAATCTTATCTTTAAATTTTGAGGGAAAAATAGCATCGTAAAATTCTAAATTAAAATTGTTATCTTTCGTCCTTTTAATAAAAACTGGCACAATAGGTATATTATATTTTTTTGCTAGTTGCGCTGGCAATGTGGTTGTAAGAGCATTTTTATTAAAAAAATTTATTTTTTCTCCTTCGCTAACTCTTTGATCTATCATTAGAGCTATACTGTAGTTTTTTTTAATAAAATTAATAGCTTCTCTGACACCATTGATTCCTTTTTTAATTTGATTTTTGCAAACATATTTTTTTCTAAGAAATTCCATAAATGGATTTAAAAATAAGTTATTAAGAGGTCTATAAATTGCTGCTAAAGGAATATTTTTTTTTGTTATTTCCATAGACATAAGCTCAAAATTTGCAAAGTGTCCCGAGACAAATATAACTGGATTTTCTTTAGAAATATTCTGGATATTTTTATTTCCACTAATTATAACATGCGTATCTTCTTTTCTAAAATTACCTAAAAACATATATTCAATAAATGTCATTCCATAATTTTTCCACATTTGTGAAATAATATACTCTCTTTCAGAATTGTTCATTTTATCGTTAAAAATATTTAAATTTTTAACAATTATTTTTTTTGATTTAAAAAAAGGTGCAATTTTTGAAAAAATATATGAAAATAATTTTCTACTCAATTTGAGACCTATTAATCTTCCAATAATGAAAAATAAATAAATAATAATTGATTGTAAAAAATAATTGATAATCTTAATCATAAATTTTCATTATATCTTTAAGAAATTGTTGTTTATTTTCAATAACTAATTCGGTTTTTAAATATTCTATTTCTGTAAGGTTATAATCTTTAATTCTGAAGTAATCTTTTTCAGTAGTAACAACACAAAAATTATTTCTCTTTGCTTTTAAAATAATTTTTGATAACTCTGATTTAGAGAATTCATAATGGTCTGGAAAAACACTTTTTTCAAAAACACTTAAATTATTCTTTCTTAAAAGATTAAAGAAATTTTCAGGGTTTCCAATACCTGCCAAAGCGAGTATCTTTTTATTTTTAAACTTATCTGCATTTATAGGTTTATACACCGAGTAGTAAATTTTTACTTTGGCGTTGTAATTAAAAAGTTTTTTTTCAAACTCTACATCTTTATCTCCATTTATCATAATTAGATTAGAATTTTTTATGGATTTTAAACTTTCCCTTAAAGGCCCAGCAGGCAACGTAAATCCATTCCCTATTTTTTGTTTTTGGTTAAAACAAATGATTTTACAATTAGGCGATATTTTATAATCTTGTAGTCCGTCGTCTAAAATAATTGTATCGAATTTGCTTTTTAAAGCTTCTTTAATTGCATTTTCTCTATTCTTATTTGTAATCATGTCAATACGTTCATTTTTGATCATTTTGTATTCATCGCTATGACTTCTATAAAATTTTCTTATAATTACTGGTTTTTTTTTAATTTTTAATAATTCTTTTGTGATTAAAATTGACAATGGAGTTTTTCCAGTGCCACCAACGTATATATTCCCAACACATATTATTGGGACACTGAAAACTGATTTAGAAGAAATGATCTTTTTTAAACCTAAAAATAACAAATAAATTAGACTTAAAGGATATAACAAAAAAGATAATAAAGATTGTTTATCCCAGAATTTAGGTTTGAGTATTTTCATTATTGTTTAAAATAAAATTATTAATTTTAGTCATTGTTTTCTCTAATATTTGTTGACTTAAACTATTAAGAAAAACATTGTTTGCCTGATTACTTTTTTCTATTCCATCTAGATCATGAATCAAATTTTTTACTAATTCCTCTTTAGTATTTACTTGTTTTGAAATCCTATTTTCTTCAAAAAGATTATAAATTTCTTGAAAATTATAGACATAAGGCCCATGATAAATTTTACATCCAAGTGCTGCAGCTTCTATTGGATTTTGGCCACCAGAATTTTTAAACTTATTTAATAAAGATTTACCAACAAAAACACTTTTAGCGTATTTGAAAAATTTATTTAAAACACCGAATGAATTTATAATGATTATTTCTTTATCTGGTGAAATTTTATGATTATCGTCTAAAATTTGACAATTTAATTTCCTTTTATCGCAAAGCCTTTCTATCGAGGCAACTCTATCAATATGCCTTGGAGCAATTATAGTAATTATGCTTTTAAATTTTTTCTTTAAATCTTGATGAACATTCAAACAAAAATTATCTTCACCTTTGTGAGTACTTGCTGCAAACCAAAATTTTTTTTTATTCAAAATTTCATGATTTATATTATTTATTGAATTTAAATCAATTTTATTTATTAATTTAATATTTCCTATGTGAAATACATTTTTAACATTTAACTCAGTAAGAAAATTTTTCGTTTCAATATTTGATGTCAAACACAAATCAAAACAACCGAATAAATTTTTTGAAAACGCAGGAAAAAAATTCCACTTTTTGAATGTCTTGTATGTTATTCTCGCATTTATAAGTGCTATCGGTATTCTATTTTGTTTGGCTGAAAAAATAAGATTAGGCCAAATTTCAGAATCTACAAGAAAAATTATGTCAGGTTTCCATTGATTTAAGAATGATGAAATTAAATAATTAACATCTAATGGAAAAAATCTATGTTGTACATTGTTAAATTTTATGATTTTTTCCTTTATAACGATACTTGAGCTTAAAGTTACAGTAGTAATTAAAAAATCAAGATTAGAATTTTCGTTATTTAATTCTTTTATAATTGGAATAATACTATTTACTTCACCCACGCTGGCGGCGTGAAACCATAAAAGTTTTTTATTTTCGTTTCTATTAATCTTAAAATGATTGATAAATATTTTCTCTTTATATTTTTCTGGGTGTTCTTTTTTTTTCAATTTTCTGAAAAAAATTATTAAAATAAATATTGGATATAATAAAATAGTAATTAACCTATAAAAAAATATCATTTAATTATTTTAATTGTTTTTCATATAATGACTTATACTCATCACAATTTTTTATTAAATACTCGTGTTTTCCAGTATCAATAATTGTACCATTTTTTAAAACAAATATTTTATCAGCATTATGAATAGTCGATAGTCTATGAGCTATTACTAGAGTTGTTTTATTTTTTGTTAAATTTAAAATTGCATTTTGAACAACCTCTTCTGACTCTGCGTCAAGTGAGGAAGTGGCTTCATCGAGTAGAATTATTGGAGACTCTTTTAAAATTGCTCTTGCTATCGACAATCTTTGCTTTTGCCCCCCAGAAAGTCTAATACCGTTTTCACCAATTAAAGTTTCATATTGGTTGGGAAGTTTTTCTATGAATTCATCGGCGGCAGCAAATTTACAAGCCTCTTTGATTTCATCTTCAGAGGCATCGTCTCTTGCATACGATATATTGTTTTTTATCGTATCATCAAATAAAATTATATCTTGGCTCACCATTGATAAGTTTTTTCTAAGAGATTTTAATGAGATATCATTGATATTTTGATTATCAATTTTAATACTGCCTTCTTGAGGATCATAAAATCTGGGTAGCAGGCTGATTATTGTACTTTTACCTGCTCCACTGTGACCAACAAATGCAGACATAGTATTTCCTTTAATATTTAGGTTAATATTTTTTATCGCCCTTTTGTCAGTCGTATCATATTTAAAGCCAACATTTTTAAATTCTATATCTGAATTTTTAATAATTATATCTGGACTTTTTTTATTATTAAATATTTGTATTTCTTTATCTATAACATCACTAATTCTCTTAAAGGCAGCAGAGCCTTGATAGGCAATCATATTTATCGTTGCAAGAGATCTAATAGGTTGGTACGCCAGCATCATTGCCGCCAGAAAAGAAAAAAAATTATTAACCTCTAGTTCTCCAGATGATATTAATTTACCAGAAAAAAAAATAAAACCTGCTATCATCAAACCTGTTAGTGACTCCATTATCGGTGTTGCCCTTATCATTACGCTTCCAATTTTTATATTTTTTTCCACTAAATCATTAATTACTTTATTAGCTTTTTCATTTTCACTTTTTTCTTTTTGATAAATTCTAATCATTTTAGAACCTTTTAAAATTTCAGATAAAAATGATGCAAGTTTTCCTGAAGATTCACCTGCTTTGCCTGTAGCTTTACCAATTCTTTTTCCTAAAGATTTAGCCAATCCTCCTGCCAAAGGCATCATAAGTATAGCAAATAAAGCAAGCTTCCAATTTTGATAAAACATTAATGAAACTAGTGCAATGACTGAAAAACTATCCTTCATTAAATTTAAAACACCCGAACTAACCAGATTTTGAACATGGTGAGTATCAAACATGATATTTGAAATATATTTTCCAGAATGCCTATTTTCTAAAGTTTGAATATCAGATATTAAAATATTATTTGCAATTTTTTTTTGAAGCTCACCTGCAACTTCTTCACCTACTCTAATAATATTTATTCTCGCAAAATAAAGAGAGAGGCCTTTACTAGAAAATGCGATTATTATTAAAAGTGGTATAGACCAAGCAAAAGTTCGATCTTGTTCTATAAATATTTTTTTGACAGCAGGATCTAAAAGCCAAGCGATACCAGATGTACTTGCGGCCACAACTATAGATAAAACTAAAGCTATTAGAATTCTATTTATATGTTTTTTTACATGTTCTTTATAAAGTCTTATTAAAATTAATTTTACTTCAGCAAATTTCATTTTATAAGTTAGTTACTAAAATTGAAAAAAATACTATTGCACCTGAAACATTGTTGAATTTGAAAGCTTTTAGACAAGATTTTGAGTTATTTATTTTAAAAACCAATATCTGGTATAATAAACTTAAAAAAAATAAAGATAATAAAAAGGTAGATAAGTTTAATCCTATAAAATTTCTCAAAACATATAACATACATAATCCCGTTGTCAAAAAGGCCAAACTGACAAAATATTTTATATTTTTCTTAAACTTTATAGAAGTCGATTTTACCCCAATGATTTCATCATCTGACATATCTTGAATTCCGTAAATCGTGTCATAGCCCAATGTCCAAAATATGGCCGAAATATAAAGTATAATTATTTCAGCAGAAATAGAATTTCCCATTGATGTCCAAGCCATAACAAGACCCCAATTAAAAGTAAGTCCTAAAAAAAGCTGAGGCCAATAAGTTATCCTTTTCATAAATGGATAGGCAAATGCTAATAACATAGAACTCATGCCTAACATAATTGTTAAAAAATTAAATTGTATAAGCACTATGAAAGCTAGAGCACAAAGTACAAATACATAAATTAATGATTGTTTTACAGATATTTTTCCAGCAGCGATTGGTCTTTCTTTTGTTCTATCAACTTTTTGATCTATATCTTTATCAACGATATCATTAAAAATACAGCCTGCGCTCCTCATCAATACAGAACCAATAAAAAAAAGTATTAAATAATATATTAGTAAATTGTTATTATTATAAAAATTTGCGAATGCTAATCCCCAAGAGCAAGGCCAAAATAAAAGCATGAAACCAATTGGTTTATTTAGTCTTGTTAAATCAATAAATATTTTTATATGGTTCATGAAATACTTCTTGTAAATATCAAACAGTATCTTCATAATCAATTTGATTCGAAATGGACATAGATTACACAGTTGCAGCTCTGATGTTTCCAGCTATACCTTTAATGATGACAATGTATAGCAATCGCTTTCACACTTTAAGCGCTCTAATTAGACAACTGCATGATAAGTATACTTTTGAAAAAAAGGTTCCACCAGAGTTAGAAAAGCAATTACACGTTTTAAACAAGAGAACTAATTATCTAAAATACGTTATGGGCTTTTCTTCTTTTGGATTTCTTTTTAACATGTTGACAGTATTGCTATTATATTTAAACCTCGTATTTTATGCCAGATTAAGTTTTGCATTTTGCTGCGTGTGTATGATTATTTCTATTTTCCTATTTTTACAGGAAGTTAGAATGTCTAATGAAGCTTTAAAGTATCATTTAAGCGATATGGACTCAATGAAAAAGGATTTGTAAACTATTTTTCTAAAAGTTTTTTTTTAAAAAGAGAAATTCCTTGTTTAATTTTATGATTGTATGACTCTTCAAAAGTATTTAATTGCCATCCCTGCATTCTTGTTTTTATTTCCTCAAGATTTGCCTTCTTCCAAATTTCATTAGTTTTTTCATCCTTCCAAAGTTTTTTTTCCTCATTAGTTCTTGCACACCCATAGCAGTATCCTGTTATAGGGTCTGTTTTGCATATACTGATACATGGTGAGATAACTTTTTTTGACATCAAGGAATTAATATCGCAGGTCCAAGCAATCGTCTTGCTTCCAAATCCTCATGTGCCTTTTTAGCTTCGGAAAGTTTATATCTTTTTGAAATTCTAATTTTTATTTTTCCAAATTGAACTTTTTCAAAAATCGAGTCAGCACCCGCCTGTAGTTCTTTTCTATTAGTAAAATATTGTCCTATTGATGGTCTTGTAAGATAAAGACCTTTTGGCTGAATGTCTTTAGGTACATTTACCGGTTCTAAAGGACCTGATGCATTACCAAAACTTATCATTACACCTCTAATTTTGAGACACTCTAAAGACTCGTAGAAAGTTTTTTTTCCAACTCCATCAAATACTGCTGGAACACCCTCATTGTTTGTAATTTTCATAACTTCTTTAGCAAAATTATTTTTAGAATAGTTGATAACATTACAGTAACCGTTTTCTTCAGCTATTTTTATTTTTTCATCTGAACCAACTGTACCAATTACTTTTGCACCAATACTATTCGCCCACTGAGCAAAAATTTGTCCTACACCTCCAGCAGCAGCGTGAAACAACACAGTTTCTCCAGCTTTAATTTTGTAAGTTTTTGTTAGCAAATAGTTAGTAGTTAAACCTTTTGTCATTAAAGTTGCAGCTAATTCATGGGAAATTCCTTCAGGGACTTTTACAGCAATTTTAGCAGGAATAATTCTTTGTTGTGCGTAGGCTCCAAGGGGAATCGATGCGTAGGCGACGTTATCACCTTTGTTAAATTCTGTTACATTTGATCCAACTTCATCTATTTTTCCAGCAGCCTCTAAACCAATTCCACTTGGTAATTTAATTGGGTATAAACCAGATCTGTGGTAAGTATCGATATAATTTAATCCAACGGCATGATTTGTTACTTTAATTTCATCTGGACCTGGGGACTCAACTTTTACATCTTGAACTTCTAAAACTTCAGGACCCCCGTTATTCTTTATAATTATAGATTTTGGCATTTAATGATATGAACGTACTTGAACTTTTAGTATTTAGCAAATGTCCCGTTATTATAATCTTGAATGGCTTCAAGTATTTCACCTTTTGTATTCATAACAAATGGCCCACCTCTTGCAATAGGCTCACCAATTGGCTTACCAGCTATAAACAGAAACTCAGATTTTTTAAATGCCGTAACTTGAAGCTTAGTGCCTCGCTCTAACAAAATTAAGTTTGAGTTAGCAGTTTTGGTATGGTTTTTCTGTCCAATTTTTAATTCTCCTTTCATCAAATATATAAAAGCATTATGTCCCTCAGGAACATCACAAGTAAATTCTTTTCCTTCTTTTAGAATGATATGAAAGTAAATTGGCTCAACGTTATGGTTTTTCTCAGGGCCTTCAGCTGCTTCATATTTACCTGCAATTACTTTTACTGTTTTCTCATTATCTTTGTGTTCTCCAAGTTCATTTCCTTTTATATAGAGGTACTCGGGCTTATTCTTTTTCATTTTAGCAGGCATGTTGATCCAAAGCTGAAAACCTAATAATTTACCCTCTTTCATAGCAGGCATTTCAGAGTGAATAATTCCTCTACCAGTTTTCATCCATTGCACATCGCCAGAAGTCATAATCCCTTT
>MDTG01300459.1_pt1 | contig 13868 bp, 11 predicted proteins | sample 811421 | NCBI WGS metagenome assembly MDTG01 (sample SAMN05326645, study PRJNA326480) | marine metagenome | isolation source: seawater | place: Pacific Ocean: South East | collected 2011 | reverse complement strand
TTGGTTAATGATACATGTATCTGTAATTGTTGGAAGCTATGGACCATTTGCTTTGTCAATGATACTAGGTTTTGTCTCTTTACTTTTAATTGTTTTTATTACAAAATCCAATAAGGAAAAAATTAAAAATCAACTCTCTGAACTTACTATGATAAACGAATTATCAGTAACTGTGGGGTTAATCATGTTAACAATCGGTAACTTCTTAGGGGGAATGTGGGCCAATGAAAGCTGGGGAAGGTATTGGGGATGGGATCCAAAAGAAACATGGGCTTTGATAAGTATTTTAGTATATGCTTTTATTTTACATTTGAGATTAATTCCAAATCTCCGCGGAAAGTGGTTATTCAATTTAATGACTATAATAGCTTTTTCTAGTATTGTTATGACATACTTTGGAGTTAATTTTTATTTGGTTGGGTTACATTCATATGCTTCAGGTGATAAAGTAATAACACCCAATTTTGTTTATTGGAGTATTTTTATCGTATTTACTTTAGCTAGTTTGTCTAGGTATAAATTTGTTAGATATCTTAAAAAATAATTTTTGGAATTATATTTGATCTCTAAGTAGTATTATGAGACTGTTTATTTTGTTTTTTTTCTTTATTTGCTACAGTTATTCACAGGTAGAAAGTAGTAATAAAAAAATTGAGTTACCTCCTCCGACCAAAAAGATCCTAATTCCACCTGTTACAAAACAAAATCCCAATGCCTTTACTATATTAAAAAATCCAAAAAACCCTCAAAAATCTATCATGGAACAGGAAAGAGAATTTTTTGCTGATCCAGGCAAAAAATATTTAAAAAGATTAAAAGTTGGTGAAAAAAACAGAAACCCAAATGAGTATTTAGGTGACGCATACCTAGGTGATGTTTCCACTGTTTCAGAGCGCGCTAATATTTTATGCCGTGATTTCGAGTATATGGATGGTGATAGGGTTTCTATTCTTGTTAATGATAAGATTGTTATTGAAAATTTAACCCTCACATATGATTTTAAAGGAATTGATTTAAAGCTAAAAGAAGGTTTCAATAAAATTGACTTCGTTGCACTAAACCAAGGATCATCTGGACCTAATACTGCTGAACTAAGAATTTATGATGATTCAGAAAACTTGATATCTTCTAACCAATGGAATTTAGCAACTGGATCTACAGCTACCTTAATAATTGTAAAAAAGTAATTTTAGAATCTATCGAGAAGTTCAGATTGTTTTCTAATTGAGTTAACAAATTCCCTTTTAAGTTTTTCAACCAACTCATGAACACTTGGACAATCATTTATACTTGTAACTCCGTGTCCTGCAGACCAGATCGTTTTCCAGGCCTTAGCTTCAGCCTCAGCAGCACTAAGTTCTTTACCAAAATCAATTTTCTTGGTATTCTTCCACATCTCTTCTGTGATTCCCATAGCTTCTAAACTTGGTTTTAAAAAATTAGCATTTACACCTGATACTGCAGCAGTATAGACAATATCATTAGCATCAGAGCTAATTATCATGTCTTTATATTCGTTGTCAGCAAGACTTTCTTTAGTATTTATAAATCTGGTGCCCATATATGCAAAATCTGCTCCCATTTGTAAAGCAGCAGCAGCATCAACGCCAGTACTTATGCAACCTGATAATATAAGGGTTTTATTAAATACTTTTTTCACTTCAGAAATTAGTGACATAGGGTTTAGTGTGCCACCATGTCCACCAGCCCCGGCTGAAACTAAAATTAACCCATCAACACCTGCTTCAGATGCTTTTTCTGCGTGTCTTTTTTTGATTATATCATGATAAACTAACCCACCATACGAGTGGATAGCCCCAACAACTTGTGAGACTGCTCCTAATGAGGTTATAACGATTGGAACTTTATGTTTTACACAGATTTTTAAATCTGCACGTATTCTAGGGTTTGTATTATGAACAATTAAATTAACTCCAAATGGAGCCGCTTTCTTTCCTGTTTCTTTCTCAAATTTAGAGAGTTCTTCTTTTATTTGTATTATCCATTGTTCAAATCCCTCAGTAGTTCTGTGATTTAAAGCAGGAAAAGTTCCGACGATTCCACTCTTGCAACATTCTATTACCAATTTTGGACCAGATATTAAGAATAAGGGCGCAGCTATAATTGGAATTGATAGGTCATTGTAGAAATTTGGTCTATTCATAATTGAATTATTTCCATCTTGGTTTTCTTTTTTCCCGAAAGGATTTAACGCCCTCAATGAAATCATCTGATTTTTTTAATTTATGTAATTCGTCATTTAATTTACCAATGATTTTTTTATCTACATAAATATTTTGAAAAGATTTTAGACCACTAACCATTGCATTAGGTGATTTTTTTGTAATTGTTCGAATCCAATTAGATATATTTTTCTCAAATTCAATATCATTTATTTCATCAATTACATTCATTTTTACACAATCTGAAGCACTAACTGAGGAGCCCCTTATACACCAATCTAATGCTTTTTTGGCTGGCATTACTTTTATTAGTGCATCTAAAACTTGAAATGGAAATAACCCTCTGTCAACCTCAGGTAGGCAAAGATGGATATTTGATTTTGATATTACATAATTACAGCATAGAATAATTAAAACTCCACCACCATATGCATCACCTTCAACAGCGGCAAGTTTAGGTTTGTGTAATTGATTAAATATTTTTGAAAGAGAAGGGGTATTTTTATTTTCCTTGAAATCATACAAGTCTAGACCTGCACAAAAAATATTACCAGTTGACCTATACACAACGGCTCTAATTAAATTATTTTTATTGGCATATTCTGTACATTTCATTAGTTCTTCAATCATTATTGAATCGATTGCATTTTTTTTATCGGGACGATTCAAAGTAATTTCAAGAACAAAGTTTTTTTCTTTTACTTTTAAATGTTTGAAATTTTTAAAATCACTCATACTAATTTACATTCTAAAAGTTCCATATGAGTCGCTACCTTTTATATTTTCCTTATATATTATTTCTATACATAACCTTAGATAATCTCTAGTATTTCTTGGATCAATTACTGAATCATCCATAACATTTGATGTCGTATGCCAAATTGATGCTTTTTTTTCTGAATCTGCAATCAAATTTTTTTTTTCTCTGTTTAGCTTACGTTTATCTATCTTTTTATTTGACTTTAGAGAGGAATTTATTTTGATAATTTCCATAACACCTGCTAGTTGTTCTGCACCCATAACTCCAGTTTTTACATTTGGGTATGTGAACAAAAATCTTGGATTAAATGACCTTCCACACATTGCATAATTCCCTGCACCGTAAGAGTTACCTACCATTAATGTAATATGAGGAACTTCACTTCCAGCAACAGCATGAATCATTTGTGCTCCATGGTTAATTATTCCATTTTGCTCATGCTTTTTTCCAACCATAAAACCAGTAGTGTTTTGAATAAATAATAATGGAATATTAGATTTATTAGCAAGCTGTATAAATTGAGTTGCTTTTTTTGCAGATTCACTAAATATTACTCCGTTACTTGCAAGAACTCCTATTTTTTTGTCATTAATCTTTGACCAACCACAAACTAATGTTGGGCCATAATTTTCTTTAAATTCAAAAAATTCTGAATTATCAACAAATCTTACAATTAAGTCTCTTATATCAAATGTGGTTTTTAAATTAAAAGGGATAATTCCAAGAATTTCATTTTTATCAAATTTTGGGGGATTAATATCATTAAATGATTCATAACAAATATCATCAATATTTAATTCTATAATTTTCCTTGCAATGTTTATTGCTTCTTCTTCGTTTCTGGCTAAAAAATCGGAAACACCAGATATATTACTATGCATTTTTGCTCCTCCCAATTCTTCATCACTAGATTCTTCGTTTGTGGCCATTTTTACCAAGGGAGGACCTGCTAAAAAAACTCTTGCTTGATCCTCTTGAAAAATTGTATAATCAGACATTCCTGGAAAGTATGCACCACCTGCAGTTGCATTTCCGAACACGATTGATATTGTTTGTATTCCATTTTTGCTTCTACTTGACATTTCTTTAAATATTTTTCCATAATTATTAAATACTCTGTCTTGGTCGGGGAGATTTGCTCCTCCACTTTCAACTAAGTTTATTGTTGTAAGCTTATTTTCTTTCGCAATTTCACATAAACGCAGGTTTTTAAGACTTGTTGCGTAATCAACAACTCCTCCTTTTTTTGTTCCAATATTTGCGTTCACAATACAAATTTTTTTTGAAACAAAAGCGATTCCACAAATAGTAGTTCCACCAGGACCAAATCCATTTTTATGATTTAGACCTGCTAGTGGCATCAACTCTATGAAAGGACTATCGGTATCAATTAGTTTTTTAATTTTTTCATTGATAAGTGTTTTTCCTCTTTTTTTTGCTCGATCTAAGGCAATTTCAGATCCCAGCAGTTTTGCTTTTTTTAAATTTTCGTTTAACTCGTTAACAAGCCCTTTCATTGCTTTCATATTAGATTTGTAAGAAGCACTTCTGTTGTTAATTGATGATTTAAAAAAATTCATTTCGAATTACTAAGATATATAATATATAAGTAAATAGTTAACCTAGACCTTGTAATAAATAATGTCAAAAATAAATTATTATATTTAGGTTTTATGAATGAAAAGTTTTATGATTTTCCATTCTACAAGTGGGAAAAAGAAAAGGCTAATGAACCTTTTTTAAGACAACCATTTGGAGACAGGTGGGAGGAATATACGTGGTCAGAAGTTGGAATAATGGCAAGGAAACTTGCTTCTGCAATTGAAAGTTATAATCTTCCTCCTAAATCTAATATTGGATTGATTTCAAAAAACTGCAGAGAATGGGTGATTGCCGACTTGGCAATCATGATATCGGGACATATTTCTGTTCCTTTTTTTCCTACATTAAAATCTTATGAATTAAATAATCTCCTAAATTTCGGAGAAGTCAAATTATTATTTGTTGGTAAACTAGAGAACTGGGATGAGCAAAGCAGGGTTGTTAAAAATATTCCAACAATCTCTTTCCCTACTTATGAAAATCATTCTGAAATTGATAACTCTCTAAAATGGGAGGAAATAATGAAAAAATTTAAACCCAAAAACCAAAATTTTTACCCGAGTGTTACGGATATATGGACAATTGTGTTTACATCTGGAACGACAGGTGATCCAAAGGGGGTTGTTTTAGATTATAACACCATATTTCTTACCAAAATTATAATTGAGAATAAAGTTAATCCTCTTGCTGTTGATAGATCAGGAAATAATACATTTTTATCTTATTTACCTTTAAATCACATTTTCGAAAGGGTGGTAATTGAATCGTCATGTTTTAGATACGGAGGAACGATTTCTTTTGTGGAATCAATAGAAACATTTGGTAAAAATTTAGCTGATGTACAGCCAACAACTTTTGCTGGTGTACCTAGAATTTACAGCAAATTTAAAGAAAAGGTTTTGGAGAAAATGACACAAAAAAAATTAAATATACTTTTAAAAATTCCTATAATTTCATCAATTGTAAAGAAAAAAATTAAAAAATCATTGGGTTGGTCAAGAGCTAATGCAATTGTCAGTGGAGCTGCTTTTTTACCACAGCCGATTATAGATTGGTATAAAAAATTAGATATATTTATCTTGAATGGATATGGCATGACAGAAAACTGTTGTGTATGTTCATATTTGGATACAAGATATAGTGATGGTGCTGGTTCTGTTGGTCGACCTTGGGATTCAGTGGAGGTAAAGATTGGTCCTAATGGGGAAATACTCAACAAAGGCCCCTTTTTACTCAAAAGATATTTCAAAAATAATGAATATACAGAACGAACCATAAAAGATGGTTGGTTTGATACAGGTGATAAAGGCTATTTAGACGATAACGGTTTCCTTTACATAACTGGGAGAGTAAAAGATATTTTTAAAACATCCAAAGGAAAATACATTGAACCGTCTGTAATCGAATCAAAATTTGAAAAAATAAATTTATTTCAACAAATTTGTATTGTTGGTATGAATCTTCCGCAACCCATACTGCTTGCTGTTCCAAACGAGCTTGCTTTGTTTAATAAATTTGAAACTAATAAAAAGGTTGAAGATTCTTTGATAAAAATCAATGAGGAATCTGATAATTATAAAAAAATTAAAAAGATTGTTTTTGTCAAAGAGGAATGGAGCCCAGAAAACAATCTAACAACACCCACTCTCAAGATCAAACGCGCCAAAATCGATGAAAGGTATGCTTCTAATTATGAAAATTGGTTTGAACAAGAAGAAAGCATAATTTGGGAGTAATGATATTTTTAATTAAATCATTAAATTAGTAATAAATAAAAAAAATGAAAAAGTTAATTTTAATATTTATCGTCACATTTCTGAGCTTTTCATGTGAAATGCCTTTGAAAGTTGATGGTGAAAACGAAAGATCACCAGGTTTCTTAAGAGCTGGTGGTGAACAATATGAAGCTACAGATGCAAGTCCAGAAAATTTGGATATATGGGATAAGTATATAGATGCCCATAATGAAAGAGACCTGGATCTTATAGCAAGTATGAATATTGATTCAACTCAACTGGGAAATTTTAGGATTTTATCCCCTAATGGTCAAGTTCTTGAGGGAACTGATACACAAATTGAATTTTTAAAGGGATGGTTTGAAGCAGAAAATCCATCTTGGAGAACTTATTTTTCATATACAATGAAAGTTGATGGGCAAGTAGGAGAATGGGTAATTTCAGGTGCTGAGGTTAATAGGACCGTTGATGGTAGAGAAGTAACTACATATGATATAGCTGATGTATATCTTGAAGATGGAAAAATAGGTGCTTTTTGGGTATACCGAAGAGATGCTGTTCCAACAGAGTAATAACTAACTTAATTCAAAAATATGGGCAGATTAATATTTACCCTTATTTTAAATTATGAATTTGAACAGAAATTCATCATTAAATGACTTTATTAATTACCTGGAAAAAAGGATTGATAACGGAAACTACAAAAATTCTGTTCATAAAATAACCTTTATGACCACCTTGCATGTTATAAAAAAAATAATTGGAGAAAAATAAATTATGAAAAATTATTTACTATTAATATTTTTTTCGTTGGTTGTTGTTTCATGTGAAAACAATAATCAATTAAAATACTTGAATGTGAATCTCAGCATTGAGGAAAGGCTTGATGATTTAATATCAAGAATGACACTCGAAGAAAAGGCTGCTCAAATGGTCCAGTTTGTTGGGCTTAATTACATTACTGATGCAGATAGAAATATGACAGCCGAAGAAATATTAAATAGTGACAGTAGGGCTTCATACCCTGGTCTATTAAAAAGAGACATAGCAAAAATGGTTAGTGATGGAAAAATTGGTTCATTCTTACATGTTTTAACATTAAAAGAAGCTAACAGGTTACAAAGACTTGCTCAAAAATCAAGATTAAAAATCCCACTTCTAATTGGAATTGATGCAATTCATGGCAATGGAATGGTTAGTGGAACTACAGTTTATCCCTCTCCAATATCTATAGCATCATCCTTTGATGAACAAATTGCATACACAATAGGGAAACAAACAGCCATCGAAGTAAGAGCACATGGTTCTCATTGGGCTTTTACTCCCAATATTGATGTACTCAGAGATCCCAGGTGGGGTAGGGTGGGTGAAACATTTGGAGAAGATCCATATCTTGTTGGTAATTTTGGTGTTGAAACAATAAAAGGCTTACAATCAAATGATTTTAATGGATATGATAATGTTATTGCATGTGCCAAACACTTTGCTGCTGGATCTGAGCCCATAAACGGGCTAAACGTTTCACCTATGGATATCTCAGAAAGAACATTAAGAGAAATTTATTTAAAACCTTTTAAAAAAGCAGTTGAGGTTGGGGTTTACTCTGTTATGGCTGCTCACAATGAAATCAATGGAATACCATCTCACATGCACAAAGAGTTGCTTACTAACGTGATGAGAAATGAATTTAAGTTTGAGGGATTTTATGTTAGTGATTGGTTAGATATCAACAGAATTAATAGTTTGCACAGGATTGCAAAGGATTTTAAGGAAGCTATATTTTTTGCCGTTGATGCTGGGATGGATATGAATATGCATGGACCACAATTTTTAGAAAATGTCGTTGATTTGGTTGAGGAGGGTAAGCTCAGTGAAAATAGAATTGAAATCTCAGCCAGAAAAATTTTATATGCAAAATTTAAATTAGGACTTTTTGAAAATCCTCTAGTTGACCCATCTGCAATAAGTATCAAGGTTTTTACCGATGAGCACAAAAAAACCGCATTAAATGCTGCCAGAAAATCCATGGTATTGTTAAAAAATGATGGATTACTACCAATAAGAAGCAGCAGAGGAAAAAGAATTTTAGTTACTGGTCCTAATGCCAATAACCATTCAGTTTTGGGCGACTGGGTTAAGCCCCAACCCGAGGAAAATGTTACAACTATTTTTGAAGGCGTTAAATCATTGGGTGAGAAAAAAGGTTTTACGGTTGATTTTTATGATTCTAATGAGAATATAAGGTCAATCACAAAAAAAGATATTTCAAATGCCGTCAATAAAGCAAAAAATTATGATCAAATAATAGTAGTCGTTGGTGATAATTCTCAGAGAGATCTCAAATCAAAAAAAACAGCTGGTGAGAATATGGGAAGAGCTGATTTGAATCTTGCTGGAAATCAACTTGATCTGGTAAAAAAACTTAGACAAATTAACAAAAACGTAATAGTTGTTTATGTTAATGGAAAACCAATAGCAGAGCCATGGATTGACTCAAATATCCCGGCTATACTTGAATCTTGGGAATCCGGCTCCATGGCTGGTATTGCTGTTGCCGAGGTAATTTTCGGTGATTTAAATCCTGGAGGAAAATTACCGCTAACATTTCCCCGAAGTGTTGGTCAATTGCAAATGATTTATAATCACAAACCATCCCAATATTTTCATAAGTATGCATTTGAAAAAGTAACCCCTTTGTATCCATTTGGTCACGGTTTGAGTTATTCTGATTTCTCTTATTCAAATTTTCAGTTCGAAGGAATCGTAGATGATAAAATTAAATTATCATTGAAAGTAAAAAATGAAAGTAATATTGATGGGGAGGAGGTAGTCCAACTCTATTTTAGAGATTCCTACAGCTCAGTAACCAGACCGGTTAAGGAATTGGTCCGGTATAAAAGAATTTCAATCAAAGCTGGCGAAACAAACGACGTATCATTTGATGTGAATATTGAAGATTTGGCCTTTTATGATTTTAATATGAATTTATGCGTCGAACCAGGTGAATTTGAATTTATGGTTGGTGGTACATCTGAAAATAGACACTTGATTAAACAATTAGTGAATATACCAAACAGATACGATTTTTAATTACTATTTGTTTCTTAGGTAAATTATCTAATAATGTATTAATAAACTATTTATTTATATTGACAATATTCCTTTAAATTATTTTATTTTTTAAATAATTATTAATATTTTGGACATAAATTATAACTAAATGAAAAATTTATACCTTTTTATTATTGTATTCATATTTGCTGCCCTTCTAAACGTTCAGCTCATGAATGCTCAATCTGACGGTGCTGCATCATGGACAGGTAACGGTGGCGATGCACTTTGGTCTAATCCTGGCAACTGGACAACAGCAAGTTATCCATCAGGAGCATCTTCTGTTGTTTTAATTGGTGATGGAGCCCAAGGGAATGCTACTTATCCAGAATCTATCACACTTGATGTTGATGTTACACTTAAACAGCTAAAAATGGGTGGAGGTGTCCCTGCAGCCTACACTGCTAAAATTATAGGAACGAATACCATGACTTTAACGGGCGGCCCCCAGGGTAGTGCTGTTACAAATGTTGCGCAAATCAATAAAGTTAATGGTGTTTTTGAATTTGGATGTAAGGTCAAAATTGACTCACCCATAAATGGTGTGACAAGAAATGTTCAATTAAACTCTACTGGTGCTGTAGGTGTTGTTTTTAATGAAAATAGTACATTAATACTTGAAGATCATTTTGGTATCATTTTTAAAACAGCAAATAATAGTCAAAATTATGCAACTTTTGCAGGTGCTATCGAAAGCACACTTACCAAAGATTTAATAATTAAAGATTTTGGAAATGCAACTTTTGCTTCTACTGTTGATATGAGTAATTATGCTGGTGACTTAAATACTTCAGGTGGAAATACATCTGTCGGAACTAAAGTGGATGGCCCAGTAAAAGTAAGGGCATTAAACCTTGCTAACGCTCATAATATAACTATAAATCAAACTGGTAGTATTGAGGTTAGTTCAAGTAATGTAACAACACCAGCAACAGCAAGTGCAAAAATTAAGATTATTGCTGATAAAGATAATTCTGGTTCTTTAATCGCAAAAAATGCTGGAAATAATAATGAAACTCTACCAACTGTACGATTTGAAAAAATAACTCAGCGTCTAAATCAAGATGGGGAAAGAGAGTGGACACTGCTAGGAATTCCAGTAACTGGATGGACATCATCTGATATTGATAATTTTACAGCAGTTGAAAATGGTAAAGAAGCCATAGGTTATTTTAACAACGCAACAGGTCTTTGGGAGACATGGGCGCCTGACGCCGCAGAAGCTTTAACACCTGGAAAAGGATATCATGCTAGCCCTGATAATACTGATGATAATAAAATTGTAATTCAGGGTGCGTTGGTCAAGGGATTTCAGCAAACAACAGTTACTGATGAGGATGGTCAATATGGTAATTGGAATCTTATCGGAAACCCATACACATCATACATTAGATTAAATGATAATAACGTAAATAATAACAATACAGGAGATTCTACTGATGACGAAGACGATTTTTTATCCGAAAATGCACCAAATATTCATAACACATATGAAGCTATTTATTATTGGGATGGTGAGAGATATAGATCTGCAGGTGCTGGAGCTGGAAAATCTTTTATCGCGCCAGGTGAGGGGTTTTTTATTTATGTAAGGGATATTACCGACGGCACTACACCAGGCATAAATTTCAGACCATCTATGCAAGCTGTGAGTAAAGGTGCTAATTTTAATGCAGCCATAGTTAATGGTGGTGAAAACGATAAAAACTCTGAGTTCACTATAAAAGTCTCAGACGTTGAAAAAGGTAGAGAAGATTTCACTAACATCTACTTTACTGACAAATCTGAAAAAGGACTAGATCCTGGATACGACATAGGTAAGTTTCCATTAGGAGATGGACCTAAAATATCAACAAAATTAGTAGAGGAAGACCAAGGACACTCGCTAGAGAATCAATACTTACCGAGTTCAGACATAAATGATCTCATCGTTCCTTTGGTTATTTCTTCTAAATCTTCATCGCTAACACTTTCTGTTTCACAAAATACGATTAGTGATTTAGTTAATGTATTTTTTGAAGATAAGTTGAATAACACAATTGTTAAATTCAACAACACAATAGATATTGATTTAGGAAATAATTTAAATACAGATAATAGATTTTACGTACACTTCACAGATCAATTAATTCCTGAATTGCCAACAGATGACAACTTAAGAATATTTAAAAGTTCTGATTCTGAACTTGTTGTCATGGGTTCTGTTGAAAAAGAATATAGAGCTAAGATCTACGATTACTCAGGCAGGTTGATAAAAGATGTTTTGTTTAACCACAAAACAAAAATTAGAAATCTGGACAGTAAATTAAAGATAATGAGAATTGAATCTGAAGAGGGAACGGTAATTAAAAAATTCAAACTAGACTAATGAAAAAAAATAAAGAAAAATTAACAAGGAAAGAAGCTATAAAAAAGTTTGGAAAGTATGCTGCAATGACTGCAGTGGGAACTTTCATTGTATTGAGCCCTCAGAAAAGTAGTGCTGCCTCACCGCCACCACCAGGTTGGTAGTAAATATTTATGATATAGTCTTTCAAAAAACCCTTTTAAGTGCAAAAGGGTTTTTTAATATAGATACAAAACGTTTAGTTTTTAATTAAAATCAGGAACAACTTCATTATTTAAGCCAGAGAGCTTTTCAAAATAATCAAAATCTTTAGAATTATATATAATAATGCTTATTTGCCCTCCTTCTGATTTTGAGGGATCATGAGATACTACATCTATTTTTAAATCTCCTTTTGTTAAGGTGAAGACTAAATCTATTGACTTTCCTTCGTTGAAAAAATTATTTTCATAAGTATACTCATTATTGATTAATTGTTGATGACTCTTGTTAACCTGACTACTTTTTTTACCGTTATTAGAGTTTGGATCTCTAGCCTGATCAGAATATCCCGCAGTTTTTAAAAAGTTTAAAATACCTATCAAGCTTTGCTTGTAGTTTGAGATATTTCCAGCCTCTGAGCTAAACAACTTAACACCAATTAATCCATCTGATGGAGTATAATATAATTTACCGAATAGCTCAACCTCAATGATTGATAATCCAGTTTGTCCAATAAGATTTACATCACCTAAGCTATTGCCAGGACCTATCACTTGGTTTAATTTCCCCTCTCCAACTCCATCCCAACCACGGGAATCATTTTGGAGGCTAAATTTAGGTTTTACACCAGGAAATGTAATATTGTAATATCTATTGTATTTGTTGCTTTCATATTCCTCAGTTGCTTGGTCTCTTGACATACCATTGTAAAAACCACCATAGAGTTTTGTATTAACAATAAGTTTATTTAATTCAACTAATAAAGGGTTATTTAGTTTTTGACCATTAACAGTGTTAAAAACAAGTAATAATAATAATAAACATTTAAGGACTAATTTCATAAGCAAGTATAAATATAAGAAATGTAAGAAAACATCTAAATTCAGCAATCTTATTATTACATTCTCAATATTTAATATTTGATATTATTATATTACTAATTATTAAGATTATTTAATCCGTCAGAGTTAAGTGTTAATTAATTTAATTTATTTTAGTATAAAATAATTTATTATGAATAAACTAAACCTTAAATATTTTACAATAATTTTTACCTTATTTATTTTCAGTTGCGATGCACCTACTGTGGGTTACAATACATATGAGTGGGGTAAAGACTATAAATTCTCTTTAGGCTCTGAAGAAAGTATAGAAACTGCCCTTGCATTTGATAAAGCTTGGGGTGATCGTGACTTTGAACTTATGAAGGAATTGTCTTCTGATTCCATTAAATTTTACTTTGGCGATGGAATTGAAAGAGACTTTGAATTTGTCGAAAATGCCGCAAAAAATAGAGATTCAATTAGGGCATCAAGAGGAGCTACAGTTGAATCAGAAATTAAACACGCTTATTCTCTTGTTATAAATCCGAATAATGGCTGGGAGGGTGTAAATGCTCATATCGTATATACTTACAATGATACTTTAGGAAACTTTAATGAATGGAGGCAATTTGAAAGGTTTTCCGTTAAAGATGGAGTTGTTCAAAGATTTGCAGCATCATGGCAAGATATTCCATCAGAGACTGAATAATAGCCTATCTTGAATTTTGCATCTAAAAAAAGGAATCTTCTGCTAGATTCCTTTTTTTATATCCACTTTAATTCTAATTTATGATATCTAGAATGATGTATTTTTGCCTCAAAATTTATATTTTGATACTATAATTCTTTTTTCCAAAATGCTATTCCACCTGCTTGTTTTCCAACTTGTACAGAGCTTATAAGCTCATAATTTTCTAAGCTTATTACATCAACAATTCCTGGTTCTCCCCCAATTCCCTCAACAGAGATGAATGCATATTTACTATCTGATGATATAGCTATTCCATGAGAAACACTAGTGGTATTTTTAATTTCTCCTACAAGTTTTTTATCCTCTAGATTCCAAATTGCTGTTTTTCCTTCACTTTTAATTGTGCCAATCAA
>MDTG01104036.1_pt1 | contig 13869 bp, 7 predicted proteins | sample 811421 | NCBI WGS metagenome assembly MDTG01 (sample SAMN05326645, study PRJNA326480) | marine metagenome | isolation source: seawater | place: Pacific Ocean: South East | collected 2011 | reverse complement strand
TAAAGCTACTGTTTCAGATTTTTCTGATTGGACTGTCTCAATGAATTGGAAAACAGGTAGTAGTTCACTTACTGCAACTTCTGGAATTGGTATGCCATTTGTATATTTTGAGAAGATGCCTTCTGATATTGTAGAAATTAAAATTTCATCAGGTAATCTAACCATTGATGACGAAATAATTATTATAGAAAATGCGAGTAATGGTGCAAACTTTGTAGTATTTGGTCCTCTTGGAAGTACGTGGACAAAAGATGGTAATGTATATTCTTCTTCTCTTGATGATAAAACCTACTGGTCAGTTGCCATGCTTCCTCAGGGTAGTTATGATCTATTAGATAAAGCAAACGAGTACAAAAATTTTGCATATACATTTCCAGTTGATACAAGAGTTACTTTTGATTATGAAGAATCATCTTCGGTTTTAAAATCAGATTATATTGTTACAACTGAAGTAAGAGAAGGAGAATCTGCTTCTTTTTTACAGGGACTCATGCCACATCATTGGAACAACTTATCTTCTGAAAGTCCAACTCCAGATTTTGATACTTATAGTACTGTTCGTGGTGAAATGAAAATGATGAAAGGAGTTAATTTCCAGACCAAAAATACTTTTTATGGAATCTTACCGACTCTTCCTTATCTAAATCAATATTCTGAGGAGTTTGATCCTTCTGATCTTTACCAGAAAATCTCTTTAATTGAAGATAATTCACTTGATTTATGGACAGATTCATATAATGAGGGTCAGCTCATGAATAGGTTAATTCAGACAGCTAGAATAGCTAACGAGATGAATAATTTTTCTGCAAGAGACAAGATTATTAATACTATCCAGGAGAGGTTAGAAGACTGGTTAACTTATGAGAGTAATGAGGTGGCATTTTTATTCTATTATAATAAAGATTGGACTTCTCTTATAGGATATCCAGCTGGCCACGGTCAAGACAGTAATATTAATGATCATCATTTTCATTGGGGTTATTTTATTCATGCAGCTGCATTTATGGAACAGTTTAGACCTGGGTGGTATGATGAATGGGGAGAGATGATAAATCTTTTAATTAGAGACGCCGCATCTACTGATAGGGAAGATCCACTTTTCCCTTTCTTAAGAAATTTTAGCCCATATGCTGGACATTCTTGGGCAAATGGATTTGCTACTTTTCCACAGGGAAATGACCAGGAGTCTACATCTGAAAGTATGCAGTTTAACTCTTCTCTAATTCACTGGGGTACAGTAACAGGTCAAGATGATATAAGAGATTTAGGTATATTTCTGTATACCACAGAACAGACAGCTATTGAGGAGTATTGGTTTGATGTAAAAGAACAAAATTTTAGTGAGCAGCAGTTATATGGTTTAGTTTCTCGGGTTTGGGGAAACTCTTACGATAACGGTACATTCTGGACAGCAGATATTACTGCATCCTACGGTATTGAATTTTATCCTATTCATGGAGGGTCTTTCTATCTTAGCCATAATAAAAGTTATGTAGAGAAGCTTTGGGATGAAATTGAAAATAATACTGATATCCTTAATCCAAGCTCTGACAATCCAAATTTATGGTACGATACATTCTGGAAATATTTAGCTCAGGTAGACCCAAAGAAAGCTACTGATCTTTATAATAAATCTCCAGATAGAAATCTAAAATTTGGAATATCTGATGCCCATACATACTACTGGCTTCATTCCCTCAATGCTATAGGAAGCATTGATTTATCAGTAACATCTGATTACCCAATTGCTTCAGTATTCACTAGAGATGGCGAGAAAACATATGTAGCTCATAATTATTCTGATGCTCCGATAGACGTTAAATTTTCTGATGGTTTTATCTTAAATGTTCCGGCCAACCAAATGATTACTAACAGATCTAAATCAATAAGTGGTGAGCTTAGCACACCCTTTGATCATAATTATCCAAATAATACCTCTAAACTTGAACTTCAAACTCAAAATCAAAACCTATCTAAGGTTGAGTTTTATATGAATGGAAAGATTATAGATTCAATATTTTCTGAGCCTTACGAGGTAAATACGCCATCACTAGAACTTGGAAAGCATGAGTTTTATGCTAAGATGTATATTGATGAGTCTTTCGAACTATCAAATATTGTGATTATTAATGTGGGTGAGCAAGTCCCTTATAACAGTATAATAAATTTAATTCCAGGAACTATAGAATCTGGAAAGTATGATTTTTTTGAGGGAGGAATTTCTCAAGGAATCTCATATAAAGATTTTTCAAAGGGTAGTAATGGGGGATATAGGGATGATGAAGATGTAGACGCGGGTATGTCAGGTGGTGAAGGTGCAACTGTAGGCTGGATAGAGAAAGGTGAATGGTTAGAGTATACTATAGACGTTGCTCAATCTGGTTTTTATACATTAAATTTTAGGTATTCATCAGGAAATGCTAATGGAGGTGGACCTTTCTCTCTTCAAGCACAAGGTCTAATCATAACAGATTCAATTTATGTACCGTCAACAAGTAGCTCAAACTGGGACACGTGGAAGACAAAAGAGATATCAGATATACCTTTACAGAATGGGAAACAGGTTTTAAGAGTAAATTTTCATGGTGGAGAGTTCAACTTAGGTAAAATGACATTTGATTTTAAATCTTCTTTAGATTACGGTATACCAGTAGCTGATGCGGGTGGAAATATATCTGTCTTATACCCTGAATCATCCACAGAATTAGATGCTTCTAATTCTTATCATGAGACTGATATGCCTCTCTCATATTCCTGGTCTCAGGCATATGGACCATCTTCGATTCAAATTAATGATCCTTTATCTTCTGTTACAAATATTTCCAATCTGCAACAGGGTGTTTACAAGTTAATACTTAAAGTTTCTGACGGAGTGAACTACGATTATGATGAAGTTTTTATAGTTGTCAATGAGATAGGGAATAGTCTTCCAGTTATCAAATTAGATAATCCAATTGACGGTAATTATTACAGAGAAGCTGATGATATACTATTGGAGGCATCTGTATCTGATTTAGATGGGGTAGTAGAAATCATTAAATTTTATAATAATGACACACTATTATATGAGGATGAAAGTAAACCATTTAATTATAATTTTGAGAATCTATCTGTCGGAACATATAATTTATATGCTGAGGCTATAGATGATAAGGGTGGTAAAAGTACCTCATCAACATCTACAATTTATGTTCAAAGTGTAGAAGATTGTTATTATGTTGACTCTGAAGCAATTCAGGGTTCTTTCTCTCAAGGTTATAGGGTAGGATTTGAGACGATCGGGAAGAATGTAACGGTTACCTTTGAAATTCTAGATAATGATAAAGACGGACTTGTAGCTTATTTGTGGAGAGAGAATCCATTTCAAGAAACTCAAATTTCTCAAATTTCAGGTAATATTTTTGGTAAAACATTTTACGATCTTGATGAGGGAACCCAGCTAAGTTATGCTTGTAAATTTGCTTTTTCTGGAGGACTAGCAGTTACTAAGTATTTCCAGTATGTGGTGGGTGATGATTGTATAGAGATTTTAGATGCTGATTATGATGGGATAGCAGATGAGAATGATAACTGTATCGATATTGCAAATATAAATCAATTAGATACTGACTCAGATGGTTTAGGTGATGTCTGTGATACCGATGATGACGGTGATGGAGTAATAGATTCCGAAGATAATTGTCCTTTATCAGCAAATCCTGATCAGCTCGACACTGATGGTGACGGATTAGGAGATACATGTGACCCGGATGATGATGCAGATGATGTACCTGATACAGAGGACAACTGTCCTCTAATACCTAATTCTGGACAAGAAGATTGGGATAATGATGGCTTAGGAGATGTCTGCGGAGATCCTAAACCACTATTTACTGAAAATATGGATTTTATTGAGAGAATATATCCTAACCCAGCGGACGATAAGTTAATAGTTAATATTAATCAAGGGTTAAAGATAAAAGACCTTTACTTTGTTGACTTAGGTGGTAAGAGATTTAAACCTAAATCTATTAGAAGGAAACTAGAAAAGTTAGTTATAGATTTATCTAATCTAAATGAAGGATTATATATTCTAGAGATATTATCAGATAGAGAGGTTGGAAAGGTTAAGATTTTGATAAATAGATAAATTAAAATCTTGATTTTTTAGATTTTTTAAATTTTCTCTTCTTACCTCTAAACCCTCTATCTGATTTTTTGAATTTTTTTCTGTTTTCTTTTTTATCATCATCTCTAGGTTTAGAGAGCTCAGCACCACACTTGAAATTATTCCATTTGAATTTTCCTAAGCTACTTAAAATTTCTTTCTCATGTTCTGATGGTACCTCAAAGAATGAGAAGCCTGTCATTATATCAATTTTTCCTATTGAAATATCTTTATTTCTAGTGTAGTCATTAATTATACCAATTAGATTTTGAGGTTGTAAATTATGTTTTTTTCCAAGGTTTATAAAAAACCTGGAGTATCCTTTCTCAGCTTTCTCTTTATTGTTTTTTCTGCCTTTACTTTCAGAGCTAAGATCTTTTGTTTTATTATAGAAAGAAAGAAATCTACTAAATTCAAGAGAAACAATCTGTTTAAGTAGATCTTCTCTATTAAGGTGTGAGACTTTTTCCATAATAGAAGGAATAAATTTCTCTATGTCATTGTTAACCTCAGAATCAACTATCTTCTCTATTAAGTTCATGAGTTGTACCTCACATATATCTTTCCCTTTGGGAATTTCTTTGTTAATTATTTCTTTGTTAATTATTTTTTCAAGTGAAGAAATTTTCCTTTTATCTCTAGTCGATCCTATAATTATTGAAATTCCTTTTTTACCTGCTCTACCTGTTCTACCTGACCTGTGTATATATGTCTGATTATCATCTGGTAGGTTGTAGTTGATTACATGAGATAAATCATTTACGTCTAAGCCCCTAGCAGCAACATCTGTTGCAACTAATAACTGAATTTGTCTTTTTCTAAATCTCCCCATCACGTGGTCTCTCTGAGACTGAGAAAGGTCACCATTTAATGAGTCTGCGTTATACCCATCCTGTAAAAGTTTGCTTGATATATCTTTACTTTCTCTTCTAGTCCTACAAAACACTATCCCGTAAATATTTGGATTAATGTCACATATCCTTCTTAAAGCCTGGTATTTATCTCTAACATTAGAGACTAAATAGTAGTTATGTTCAATATCTTTTGCACCTTCATTTTTAGAATCAACCTCAATTCTTTTCGGTTTATTCATGTAGTTTTTAGAAATCTTTAATACATCTTTTGGCATTGTGGCAGAAAATAAAAGTATTTGTTTATTATCATTGGTATCCTCTAGTATTAGATCGATGTCTTCCTTAAAACCCATATTTAACATTTCATCTGCCTCGTCAAGGACTAGGGTATTAATGTCTTTTATCTCTAATTTCTTTTTATTTAATAAATCTAAAACTCTTCCTGGGGTACCTACTACCACATGACTCCCCATTTTAAGTTCACGAATCTGCTTTCTTATATCTGCTCCACCATAAATAGAAGTTACGTGTAAATCTTTCTCATATTTTGAAAATGATTTAAGGTCTTTAGTTATCTGAAGACAAAGTTCCCTTGTTGGACACAATATGAGAGACTGGGTATTCTTATTCTTAATATCTGTATTATGAATAATTGGTAAACCAAAAGCAGCAGTTTTACCCGTACCTGTTTGAGCTAGAGAAATTAAGTCTTCATCTGAATTTAGTAGATAGGGTATTGCTTTTAATTGTATTGGTGTAGGCTTTAAAAAATTTAAGTCAGTTAAAGATTTTTGAATAGACTCATTTAAACCAAGTTCTGAAAAGTTCATTTGCTTATTTTTCTGCAAACCTAGTCTTTTAAATTACTTAAGTGTCGATTAAATAGATATTTCTTTAATTACTTATTTATGAAATAATATAATTTAAAAATTGAAACTTAATTAATGTTGATTATTTGGTGTCTAGTATATAGATTTAGTTTTAATATAAAATTTAACAATATGAAAAATTACATTTTTATTATAGCACTATTATTTTCTTTTTCTGCGTCAGCACAGGACTTGTACTGGTACGATGTTCTTCTTGACGTGAAAAATGAAAGTGCAAAAGATTTTGAAAAGGCAGTAGATGACTACTATTCTTCAGTTGATTTTCCTGAGGGTGTATCTATGACCTTGTCAAATATTTCAATGAAAGGTCAGGGTTTTAATGAAACACATATCCTGAGTTTTGTAAGTCCATCATCTCAGTCTTTAGCAGATTTGAGAGCATCTCTAAGTGGAAAAAAATGGGATGATTACATTGATGTTGTCAGACCGCTTATTAATTCAGCTAGGACTTCTGTAGGAAATGCATCTAATCTTCACAACGAAGATCAGTTTAATCCTATTGGTCAGGCTTGGTGTTTTAAAGTTGATAGTAAAAATATTCCAGCTTTTGCAGCAGGATTTGATAAGTTAATGGAAACATTTGATTTTCCAGGCTTTGTTGGCCTTGCGCAAGTTACTCATGGTCTCAGTAATGGTGAAAATGTTATCATTTATGGTACATATAGCACTTTAAATGAAGCATTTACATTTGGACCAAAAACAGAAGCTGAGGGAAGTGCATTCGCAGAGTTTGGAGAGCTTACAAGTGGTATTTCTGAGTTTACTCAGACATGGACTAGGGTAAGAATTAAAGAATATAACTAAATTAAATATTCTGTTAAATTAAGAAACCACCTATTAAGGTGGTTTTTTTTATGCAATTTTTAAAAAATATTGACATCTAAAAGTATATTAAACTGAATTTTTATACATTATATTATGAATAAGTATATACCTCTAATTATTTTAATTTTTTCTTTATCATGTGAAAGTCTTGACAATGAGGTTATTGTCGATAACTGTGAGAGTGACTACTCAACAGCAGGTATACTCACGGATATTGATGAGAATATATTTAATGATGATGAATCTGTTAACGCATTCAGTACTTATTCATGGACTTCGGACGGTTCAAGAAGGATTTTAAATGGTAATGGGATACCTAATCATGAGGTTGGTACTTTTCCAAGTTCAGGAAATCCAAATACTATTAGAGCACAAAGCGTTAGCGAGAGGTTTACACTCTGCCCGTCAGTATTATATGAAAGTGGGTTAGAAGTAGTGGGGCAAGCAGTTGCTATTGCGTATGCGCTAAACAGCGTAAAATTTGATCCAGCGACAGCTGGGAGATGTAATGATGATGGTGTATGCAGTTTAGCTCAGGGTCAAGGTAATTGGAATATTGAAGCTCTTGGTCACGAAACTTTTGATTTTGGAGATGATATGAACCATGCACATGTACAGCCTAATGGTGCTTACCACTACCATGGTATGCCTGAATTACTTATAGATTTTTTAGGATCTAATCAGGGAATGACAATAGTCGGTTGGGCTTCAGACGGATTTCCTGTCTATGCTAGATATGGTTATTCAGATCCAAATGATATAAATAGTTCAATTATATCTTTAAAACCTAGTTTCAGATTAAAAACTGAACCTGATCCAAACAGGCCAAGTATACTCACTTCATTAATTGGTGGCCCAGGTCAGGGTACAACAAACCCAAATACACCAATTCCAATGGGAACATTTACTCAAGACTACGAATATGTGGATGGGTATGGTGACTTAGATCAGTGTAATGGTAGATACGGAGTTACTCCTGAGTTTCCTGATGGTATTTATTATTATGTTGTGACAGATGACTTTCCTTTCTTTACAAGATGCTTAAAGGGAGATTTTAATTAATCTTTAGGGTATTCTAATTTTATTTTTTTTCTACTCTTTCGAGTTGTTTCTGTAATTCTTCCCAATTTGAAATAGTATCTGCAAGTTTATTTTTTTTTAACTGATATTCCTCGAAAAAATTTTCGTCATGTTTTGTTGGGTTTTGTTCGAGTTCTAAATCATTTTTCTTAATTTCTTCCTCCAATTCTATAATTTCCTTTTCTACTTTTTTGATCTTACTATTTAATGAATTGATTTTTTTCATGCTTTTGTAAGAGTTTTTATCCATCTTCTTTTGTGGAGCTACCTTCTTTTTCTTTTCAATATCTCTGATGTCACCTATATTTCTCTTATCTAGGTAATAATCAATATCTCCGAGGTATTCTTTTATATTCTTGTCTTTGAATTCATATACAATTTCAGATAAGCCTTGTAAGAAATCTCTGTCGTGTGAAATTAAAATTAAAGTGCCTTCAAAACGCTTTAAGGCCTCTTTCAAGACATTTTTAGATTTAATGTCAAGATGGTTTGTTGGCTCATCCATAATCAGGACATTAAAAGGGAGAAGTAAAAGTTTTGCAAGTGCTAACCTATTCCTCTCTCCTCCTGATAATACTTTTACATATTTATCAACTTCGCTTCCCCTAAATAGAAATGATCCGAGAATGTCTCTTACCTTACCTCTATTTTTTTCATTTGCGGAATCTTCCATAATCTGGAGAACTGTTTTCTTATCATCTAAATAATCGGCTTGGTTTTGAGCAAAATATCCTATTTGCACGTTATGACCCATATTTAAAGATCCAGTATAATCTATTTCATTATTTATTATTTTGGCAAGTGTTGTTTTGCCTTGACCATTCTGACCTACGAACGCAACTTTTGAATTTCTTGCAAGAATTAAATTAATTGAATCTAATACCTCTAGTTCATCATAACTTTTTGAAAGATCTTTAATTTCAAAATTACTTTACCTGGATTCACTGAAATAGGGAAGTGCACATTCATAACACTTGTGTCTTCCTTATCCACTTGTATTCTATCCATTCTGTCAAGTTTTTTTATAAGTGACTGTGCCATGGAAGCTTTGGAAGCTTTAGCTCTAAACTTATTTATAAGTTTTTCAGTATTTTGAATTTCTTTTTCTTGATTTTTTTGTGAGGCAATTTGCTGTTCACGCATCTCCTCTCTTAAAATTAGATATTCAGAGTAAGGTTTTTTATAATCATAAATTTTTCCAAATGAGATCTCTATCGTTCTGTTCGTGATGTTATCTAAAAACATTTTATCGTGAGATACTATAAGTACAGCACCAGAATAGGTTTTTAGAAATGATTCAAACCATATGATAGAGTCGATGTCAAGGTGATTTGTTGGTTCATCTAATAATAAGACATCATTATCTTGTAATAATAACTTAGCTAGCTCAATTCGCATCCTCCACCCACCGGATAATGTGCTGGTTTGTTTATTGAATTCTGATGGTTTAAAACCTAATCCTGTTAAAATTTTTTCGGTATTTCCTTCGTAGTTGTAGCCTCCAATAATTTCGAATTTATCTTGAAGGTTTTGGAGGTCTATCATGAGCTGATGATATTCTTTGCTTTCTGTGTCTTTACTATTTACAAGCTCATTGCTGATATCTTCTATTTTTTTTTCTATTGATTTTATCTCAACAAATGCTTCATAAGTTTCTTCTAGAACTGTTCTCCCTTCCTCGAAATCAATATCTTGTTTTAGAAAGCCTATTTTTAAATCTTTATCTGTTGCTATCTCTCCGGTATCAGGTTCCATCTCTTTGGATAATATTTTTAACATTGTGGACTTGCCTGCACCATTTTTACCAATTAGACCAATTCTATCTTTTCTGCCTATCCTATATGTTATATTATTAAATAAGTCATCCCCTTGAAAAGAAATAGAGAGGTTGTGTACATTGAGCATAAATAATATTGTGGGGTTTGTTAATCTATAAAAGAAAAAAAGCGGGATGGACGGGATTCGAACCCGCGACCTCCTGCGTGACAGGCAGGCATTCTAACCAGCTGAACTACCACCCCGATTAAAATTGATAGGCAAAAGTATCCTTTCGTTTATATTAAAAAAAGTAAAATATTAATTTTTTAATTATAATGATTAAATCTTAAGTAAATTTACCGACCAATTGATAATATAATATGTCACTAGATTTTGAAAAACCTATTATAGAGCTTGAAAACAAGCTAAATCAAATGAAAGAAATTGCTTCCAAAAGTGGAAAAAGTTTAGATAATGAGGCAATATCTCTTGAAGAAAAAATTACAGAACTAAAGAAAGAAATATTTTCAAATTTAACTAGGTGGCAAAAGGTTCAACTATCAAGACATCCCAATAGACCATACTTTTTAGATTATATATATAAAATTACAAATGAGTTTATTGAACTTCATGGCGACAGAGTTGCAAAAGATGATAAAGCTATGGTTGGAGGAATTGGTGAAATCGATGGCAAGTCTTACATGCTTATAGGTCAGCAGAAGGGTAGAACCACAAAAGAAAGGCAATTTAGAAACTTTGGAATGTCAAATCCAGATGGATATAGAAAGGCTTTAAGATTAATGAAAATGGCAGAAAAATTTAATATGCCAATTATTACATTAATTGATACTCCAGGTGCATATCCTGGTCTTGAAGCTGAGGAAAGAGGGCAAGCTGAGGCGATAGCTAAAAATATTCAAGAGATGGCTACTTTGAAAGTACCAGTTATATGTATAGTAATCGGTGAGGGCGCTTCTGGAGGAGCATTGGGAATAGGAGTAGGTGATAAGGTCTATATGATGGAATACACATGGTACTCTGTTATTTCACCAGAATCATGTTCATCTATTTTATGGAGAAGTTGGGATTATAAAGAACAGGCGGCAGAAGCTCTTAAACTAACTTCTAAGGACTTAAAAAAGATGGGTATAATTGATGGTATAATTAAAGAACCACTTGGCGGTGCTCATAATGATATAGATCTTGCCGCAAAAAGAATTAAAAAGGTAATTCTTAATGATACTCTAGAATTAGAAAAGTTAAAATCTGATAAAAGAATTGATCAGAGAATTAATAAATTCTCTGATATGGGAGTGATAAATGATTAGATTTCTAAGTAAACTTATTTTTCTTAATCTACTGGGATGGAAAATTACTGGTAATGTACCAGAAGATAAAAAAATTATTGCTATTGTAGCTCCTCACACTTCTTGGCATGATTTCTTCGTTGGTATTTTTACGAGGTCTATTTTAAAGATGGAGAAAAGAATAAAATTTTTAGGAAAAGATGAATTATTTAAAATTCCAGTAATTGGAAGTATTCTTTTAAAACTTGGAGGCTATCCTGTCGTAAGAAATAATAGAATGAATTCAGTGGACACTGTAGTAGAAATATTTAAAAACAATAAAAAATTTTTTCTAGCCATGGCGCCTGAAGGAACTAGAGCTAAAGTTGATGAGCTAAAGACGGGTTTTTATTATATTGCACTTAAAGCAAAAGTTCCTATATTATTAGTTGGTTTCTGTTTTAAGAATAGAATTGTTCATTTTGGTGAAAAGTTTTTTCCAACTGGAAACATAAATAAAGACATGAAAAAGATTATTAAATTTTTTAAAAACTATCAAGGTAAAATTCCTGCTAACGGTCTAAATCACTTTATATGAATTTTCTGATATATATAATTTCATTATTCTTTTTATTAATATCCATAACTGGAAATAATAGCCTATATAATTCATCTTATAATAATTTAATTGTTTCTAATGATTCATTATTATACCCAAAAGCAAAACATAGGGAACAATCTAAGTTGATTTATCAGCTATTATCTAAATATCATTATAAGAAAGTAACTTTAGATGACTCTTTATCTAAAAAAATATTAAAAAAATATATTACATCATTAGATCCTAATAAAGAATACTTCTATTATTCAGATATAAATTATTTTAATCAATATCAATATCAGATGGATGATTATGTTATTTCTGGCTATTTAGAGCCTGCTTATGAGATCTTCACAGTTTATAACGAAAGGGTAAAAAATAGAATTGATTATGTTTTTTCTATTCTTGAAAACGAACCAGATTTTACTAATAATGATGAGTTAATATTTAATAGGAAAGATGCTGAGTGGTTTGATGACATAAATCAAATGAATACTTATTGGGAAAAGAAAATTAAAAATGCAATTCTGAATTTGAAAATACTAGGTAAAGATTGGGATAGCAATAAAGAAACATTAAATAAGAGATATAAAAGGTTTTTAAAAACAATCTCACAATTTAATTCTGAGGATGTATTTGAAATGTTTATCAATTCATACGCTGAACTATATGATCCTCACACAAATTATTTTTCACCAGTAAATGCAGACAGGTTTGAAATTAATATGAGTAAAACTTTTGAGGGAATTGGAGCTAGACTTCAGCAAGATGTTGAGTATACAACAATTTTTCAAGTTATGCCTGGTGGCCCTGCATATAGAAGTAAAGAATTAGAAAAGGGAGATAAAATCATAGGAGTAGGTCAAGGGGATAGTGATGTTTTTGAGGATATTATAGGTTGGAGACTTGATGATGTTGTCTCAAAAATTAAAGGTCCAAAGGGTTCAGTAGTTCAGCTACTAATATTAAAAAAAGAATCAAATATTGACGATTACCCTGATACTGTAAGATTAGTTAGGGACAAAGTTGATGTTGTTGATGAAGATGCTACCTACGAGGTAATACCTTATAGAGCAAACAATAATTCATATAATCTAGGCCTAATTAAGATTCCAAGTTTTTATATAAATTTTGAAGATGCGCAGAAAGGTTTAAAAAATTATAAGAGTGTTACTAGAGATGTTAAAAAGTGCATAGACTCTCTAAAAGCATTATCAGTTGATGGAATTATAATTGATTTAAGAAATAATGGTGGAGGTTCATTACAGGAAGCAATAGATCTTACTGGTCTATTTATTGAAACCGGCCCTGTCGTGCAGATAAAATCTGCATCAGGAAGAATAGAAGTTGAAAAGGATTTTGATAGAAATATTCATTACACAGGTCCTTTGTTAGTAATTAATAATTCTTTTACAGCGTCATCGTCTGAAATTTTTTCAGGTGCGCTAAAAGATTATAATAGAGGTTTAGTTGTCGGTGAATCCACCTTTGGTAAAGGAACGGTTCAAAATTTAATTGATCTTGAAAGGTTTTTTCCTAATTCTAGTATGCAATTTGGTCAACTTAAAATAACGTTAGCAAAATATTATAGAGTTAATGGCGGTAGCACACAAAAGATTGGAATAGAGCCTCATATAGAGTTTCCTAATATATATGACAGATCAATTTATACTGAGAACTCAAGAGATAATGCACTAGATTGGGATAGAATTAGAAGTGTTTCATATGATAATATCAATTATATAACTGAACCTTTAGTGGATCATCTTACTTCTGCTTTTAATTATGATATTAAAAATGATTCTTCATTTATCAATTATTTATCATTTGTTGAAAAAACGAGAAAAAATAGAAATAAAAAATCTATATCTCTTAATTATAATAAAAGACTTAATGAAAAAAAGAATAATGATTCAAAGTCAAATAACTTAAATACTTCAGTAGAAATATCTGAGATATTCCCTGTAAAGGAAGAAGATTTATTAAAAAAGATTAAAAATGATTTATATCTGAGGGAAAGTATTAAGTTATTTGTGGAGATGTTAAGCTTCAAAGAGAGCTAGTTCTGGCGATTATCCACAAAATATCTTAATAAACACCAATTTTCATGTTGAAAAGCCAGTATAAAAAGTGTTGATAAATTGTTGATAATTTTAATATTTTTTTTTTGATTCATTATAAAAAAATGTCTTACTTAGTATCATTAAGCGAGAGATATTAAAGTTTAGACTCGTCTTGGCTTGAGGCAGATAGGTAGAAAGGAACTACGGTTCCAAGATACAAAGTTGCAACAAGCTCTCAAAGAAAAAACTTAATTTATTAAGTGGAAACTTTAAGGACTTTATAACTGTAGCTTGACGTTTGGAAAGCACTACGGTGATTTTTAAATGAAAAGGGCGAAAAATTCGATAAGAATTTACGCCCTTTT
>MDTG01029051.1_pt1 | contig 13870 bp, 25 predicted proteins | sample 811421 | NCBI WGS metagenome assembly MDTG01 (sample SAMN05326645, study PRJNA326480) | marine metagenome | isolation source: seawater | place: Pacific Ocean: South East | collected 2011 | reverse complement strand
AGAGCAACGGGAATGCTTCCCGAAGACTTCCAACAAGAGAGATGGGAAGATTTTTAAGGCATCGAACAATAAAACAATATTACTCACGTTATAAAATAAAAACAAATGAAAGTAGTAAAGACAATATATGAAGGTTGGGAATGCGTACCCGAATTCGCTGAGGTAGCTGAGGTGATTAACTGTTATCGAGGCACTCTGTTTGAGATTGAGTACATGCAAAGAAAGCTATCGGCAAAGGACATCATTGAGGACCTGAAAAATATGTCATTCATTATATCATCAGCGTGTGAAGAGTTACAAAGACAAGGCGTAGATGAAATGACATTCGAGACAATAAAAGAATCAGAGTAACGTTATTAATACAAACAAAACAAAATGAAATATACAGAAACAGACAAGTTAGTTTATGAGATGCTAACAGAAAACACGGGAAGCCACATGCTCGATTCGGGTGGTGCTTACGGAAGGCATTGGGAGAGAAACCAAAAGAAAACTATTGATGACTTCAGCAACGAGGAGGAGGAAAATATTGAGAAGATAGACTGGATAGACAAGGATGGTGAGACCCACGTTGAATACAAAAGAACCGTATCGGTGTTTCACTTCCTAAGTGACTTACAACTTGACGACATATGCGACGAATTCAACAGACTAAACACAGACTGTAATGATTGGGAAGGTTTCGGTTACGGTGTTTCGGAGCGTGCTTCCGATTACTTGAAGACTCACTTCGACATTGGTAAACACAATTCATTCAACACATACAACGGAGATAGTGACCTTTCTCAGATACTGCAAGGTGCTTGGATAGAACTAGACGATGAGCAATACCTACTGTTACAGATTCACAATGGTTGTGACGCTCGGGGCGGGTATACTGACGCTAAGTTATTCAAGCCATACGAAGAGTATCAGATTCATGAGTACCTATCGGAGTACAAACATCAAGATGAAATTATAGAAGACTTAGAACACTTAGAAAAATACAGCGCATGAGAACAAAAAAATTATATTGCTATGCGAAAGACTACAACAAAGTACGCAAGGCACTAACGGAATGGAATGTAAACTTCAAAGAGAAGGATGGGTATTTCAAGATAGACAATCAAGAGGCAATGGTTGTCGCTGAGAAACTCTGTAACGATAAACTCTTACTAGCAGTAGTAACTAATTAAAAAAAATAGATATGGCACTAGAAATGGTCTTAAACAGAAAACACAAAGTGGTGAATCACGAATATGAACTTGATGCACCCAAGTATTCACTAACCTTAAGTCATGGTGGTGATGAAATCAAAGTAAAGAATCCACTAGAGGTGAAGGAAGAGATATTCCATTGGCGAAATGCTTACAAGATTCACGATTGGTTCGTGGAGAATGTTCAAGATGGAGACACTATAGGTGGTGAGTTTTTAGTCACCTATGAGAAATTGAAATCACTAAGGGCTTTCTGCATGAAGATGCTTGAGTCTGTAAATGATGACCCAAACATCAATATGGATGAGGCACAAATCAACATGACAATAGCAAGCCTTGAGACAATAATCAATGAAGGTAAAAGGTTCTCAGCTAGAGGGCATAGTAACTACCTAACTTATCATTCATCAATAGCATAATAAATTAATTCAAATCACGTTATATATACACTATGGGAAAGACAAAAGAAGAATTTACAAGGATGAGAGAGGAGCAATGCGTCTCATCATTTGAATCGAATGACTGCATGAAAGTGATGCAAAATTTCATAGAGGTCAAGGAGAGATACGAGTACGGAGACATATCATCAATGGAGTTTGTCAGTAGATGCATGGACTTAGCAGATGAAGCTGAAAACTACGGACTCAAAGACTGGGAATCATGAAAATAATTAACACATTGAAAACTTTGTTGGAGAATCTGTTGACTTTTAGAAAAAAAACCTCGAACTTTGAAAAAGAAAACGCAAGGGAGCGAAAGGCTTATGTCAATCTAATCATGCAACAGAGTGTACTCTTAGATGAACACGAAGACTTATTAAAAGCATATGAAGACGCTCTTGAAGATAGCAATGGTAACACCAATAGTGATACTATGTGCGATACTAAACCCTCTAGTTAAACTCCAACTGTGGTTGATGAAAGAGGTAGAAACATTCTTAGAACTTTAATACAATACAAATGAATAATTACAAATTTAAAACCACCAACATACGTGGAAAACAATACGTGGAAGTAAACGAGCGTATCAAATTCTTTAGACAAGAAAAGCAGTACCAGAACTGGACAATATCAACAGAGTTTACTGTTCTCAATGATGACCAATGCGTATGCAAGTGCATCGTCGCTGATGAACAGCAAAGAGTAATTGCTACGGGTCATGCACATGAGTTGAAGGCAAGCTCTCACATCAACAAGACTAGCTATGTTGAGAACTGCGAAACATCAGCTGTTGGTCGGGCTCTAGCTATGCTAGGTATAGGTATTGATGTGTCCATCGCCTCAGCAAATGAGGTTCAAGATGCTATCGCAAATCAAAACGCACCAAAGAAAGCTGAATCTGTTGATGCCCAGTTTGACAAGGCGGTAGCTTATCTTAAAAAGTCTGATGACAAGGCAGATGCTTGGGGCAAAATCGAGAAGCAGAGTAAGTCTAAATTCAGTAAAGAGCAGGTTGATGCTTTACTAGAACTAAGCGCACAATAATGCTGGCGATACAACTAGCAGAGAGCGTAGGCAAAGGACATCTTTCCTACAGCTCCATCAAGTACGCTCTTCAAGACATGAGATTGTGGGAGATGTACATGACGGGTCAGCTCAAGAAGGAATCACCTGCGCTGTCATTCGGAAGTATGTATGATTGCTTACTGTTCACTCCAAAGGATTTCAAGAAGCAATTCATGATTCTAGACGATAGAAAGATTTGTAAAACCATCGGTGGTCGAGCTCCAAAGATGACAAATAAGTACAAGTCGTGGGCTAAGGACTATAAGGATGAAGCTGATGAGAAAGGTCTGGAGCTTGTGTCTCACGATGACTTCACGAAGGCTCAAGAGATGATAGACAGATTAAAGAAGACTGGTGTGCTTGAAGAATACTTGAAGGGTGACTATCAGTATGAGTTTAATGAAGAGGTTAATGGAGTCCCCGTAAGAGGGTTCCTGGACTGTCTGAACGAGGGATACATCTCTGATAGTAAGACAACCCAGAGCTTGGACAAGTTTAGATACAATGTATTCAGTTTCGGATATGACATCCAAGCATACATCTACTGTGAGGTACTCGGCAAGGACAAGTTCTATTGGGTTGCTCAAGAGAAAACCTACCCATATGCAATCGGTGTGTATGAGGCAAGTTCAGAAACACTACAGCGTGGCGCTGAAAAGTTCAACACAGGTGTAGAAAGAATAATAGAATACTTAGATAATAAACAGAACACAGTCACGTTCTATAAGAAAGGAATCATATGAACACACAACAACTCATAGAGAAAGCTAATAAACACTTCGGTGTTGACTTTACTAAGAAGATTACGTTCAGGGATAAGGGATATAGTGAGAAATCAATGGTCGTTTACTACGCCAAGTCCGAGCTTCTCATCCCAGTCTTTGAGCTAGAGAAACATCTTCCTAGCAGTTTGAATGAGCTTATACTACTATGGATGTTTGGTGAGCAGAAGATGGATGACGTTAAGGAACGAAGACGTTACAAAAACTTTATACAATCAATTAAATAATTATCGTTATGAGCGAGAAAAAAAACAAGGTGTTTGCGGGATACACTGAATCCCCAAGAGTAACGCAAAAGATAAGCTTTACTACAGAAGAGCTTGACAACCTCAAGCAGTATGCAACAGGGAAGGGTAGGGTATACCTTACGATAGTATCCCTTCCAGACAGAGAAGACAACCGCAGGATGAAGGCATTTGCAGAGGTCTATGACCCTAACGCTCCAATGGAACAGGAGAGAAAGGTCAACAACATGGCAACAGACGACTTGCCATTTTAGTGAGTAAACGGAGGGGGGTTTTTTTCATTTCCCCTCCTCCATACTCTCGTAGCTCAGTTGGATAGAGCATCTGCCTTCTAAGCAGACGGTCAAAGGTTCGAATCCTTTCGGGAGTACGATTCAAGTAAGCCATTTGAATCTTAAGTGTGTATGATTGTAAGGGGAGGGTTTTTTTTGGTTAACCTCCCTTTACTTTCTAAAATGTTATATTCAAAACAAAAAAGCGATGCCTAAGTACAAGTGCGAATGTCACAATGAAACACACACTATCTCTAATGTGAAGATTAAGGTTAAGAATGGTGAGATACACTCAGAGGGAGCCGATTGTCCAAAGTGTGGGAAGAACATGAAACTAAGTGAACCAAAGAGTGGGGTTGCAAACTTCAGTAGCAACTCGATGGGTCAAGTAAGATAGTCCAATAAATTTAATTTAAATAATATGCGATTCATAAAAAAACTATGGGTTAGGATGACTACGCACAAATATATTTACGCAGTAATAGTCAAGACAGCAGACCCACTATTCAAAGACTTCGAACCATATGTCTTAGTATCATTTAAAAAATATGATGAGGCAATGAGGTTTAAGATAGCAAGAGAGAAGGCACATGATGGTGAGTGCCTTGACATAAACAAAGTTTGGTTAACATAAATAAAAACAACTATGAGAAAGTTTGACAGCTATTGGGAGTATCTACTCCGTCAAAAACATCCTTGGGCTAGGCTCACAAATGTATGTGTAACCCCAATAATATTGCTTATGGCTATGATGAAAGCATTTACCACTGGGCAACCATACTTCTGGGTAATATCTTTGTTCGTCACAGTGATGGGAGTTCAACAGCATAGACATTACTGGAACAAGTGGAATGACAAACATCGTTGAGCCATGAAGAATTTAGAGATAAAAATTTTTTCGATTTGCGTATTGTTACAGGAGATGCTTGATGAGACTGAGGGTCATACAAAATTCAAGCACAAGGTAAGATACCACGTAAACAGCTTGCAGAAGGAACTAGATAAGATACTAGACGTTGAGTTTGAAGAGGATAGTATGAGTCTGTTGATTAGTCATGCAACGAAAGCGTTGGAGTACGTGTTTGATACGCTAGAAGAAGAAGAAAAAGATAAATAAAAAACAAAAATGAATATATTCGAAGAGTTGAAGAGGGACTACCTCATCAAAATAGGAATGAAAGAGATTCCTGAAAATAGACAAGCCAGTAGTGTTGAAGCAAGAGCAGCTCTATCCAATGCCATGATACCATATTGCAGGCTTAAGAACATTGGACCGCTTTGGAATCTTGATAGGAGCACAATCCATAACTACAAGAGCAAGCACACAACATACATCAAAACATCTGCCAACTACAGACATTGGTTTTATGTGGCTTCCGAGATTGTAGAACAAAAAATTAATCAGCAGCCATATCAAACATTTCTTTCTAAATCTAAGATGGAAAAGAGAGACAGAGAGCAGCTGGCAACAATATCAAAAACTATAGAAATCTTAAATCAGATTCATGGAAAAATCAAGCAAAGAGTACGACCAAATAAATCCAAGTCACTACAAGAAATACAATCAAGAAGTCTGGAAGATTATGCTCAAGGTCTGGGGCAAGGAAGCGTACATAGCGTTCTGCGAGATGAACAGTTTCAAGTATCGGATGAGAGCAGGGGACAAGCCGACAGCATCAACCGAGAAGGACATAGAGAAAGCGAGATGGTACGAACAACTGGCAAATCGTCTGCGAAATGAGGGAAAAGAAAGTAACAATATATCCGACAATATATCGAACACATGAGGCAAAAGTAACGAGCTTAGATACTGTACTTACTAGGATTAAGGAGGGCAAGAGCGAGCATCGCATTCATAAAATACGTGAGGGTGACAAGAACGAAAAGCAGAACCTACCAGCAGTGTGTTTCAGTGGTGTGTTCAAAGATGGTAAGAGACAAGATGATTTACTTGAGTATCACAGTGGGCTAATCGTACTTGATTTTGACCACGTTGATGTAGACAGAGCAAAGAATGCACTCGCTGCTGACAAGTACATCATGTCCTGTTGGGAGTCACCAAGTGGTGATGGCGTGAAGGCTCTTGTAGAAATCACAAACACCGAAAGACATCGTGACCATTACCGAAGCTTGAAGAAATACTTCGACGAGCAGTATGGTTTGGAGCTCGATAGCACAGGAGAAAACGAAAGTCGTGCGTGTTTCGAAAGCCATGACCCCGACATTGTAATCAAGAGTACATACGAAAAGTATGGGGGTATGCTGTCATCGCAATCCCAAGCTCAAGAGGTGAGGACTACGGGAAGCAAGACTGACTTTATGAAGGTCAACATTGCTGCGATGATGCTCAACAAAGCTAAAGATGGTGAGAAGCACAACATACTGATGAAGGCATCAACACTTATGGGTGGTTTCATTGCTAGTGGTATCGTCGAGGAAGCCGTAGCCATATGGGTTCTTGAGAGAGAGATTCAGAAGCACGAACTAGATAGCTTCGAGCAGGCACAGAAGTCTATCAGAGAGGGCATAGAGAACGGGAAAAAGCTGCCTATATCTGAGGTCCTACATAACGAGGATAGGATACGTAGGGAGATGAAACTAAATGATGGAGACATGTCATTCATCAGTGGTGATGATGTTGACTATGATTGGATAGAAAGCTACGTTGCGGGTGACATACCTGTGGGTCTATCAACTGGAAACAAATATGTCGATGAGCATTTTGTCTTCAAGAAAGAGTTCGTAATGATTAATGGACACTCCAACATTGGTAAGACAACCTTTGCTTTGTGGATGCTGGTAGCTAGTGCAATGAACCATGATTGGACATGGGTGATATACAGTAGTGAGAACAAGACGGCAGCTGTCAAGATGAAGCTCATGCAGTTTGCATTGAACAAGCAAATAGGCAGGACTACCTATCAGGAAAGAGCAAAGGCTAGAGAGTGGGTTGAGAATCATTTTGTTGTCATCGACAATAGTAAGGTGTACAGCTACACTGATATCATTTTATTCTGCGAGAAGATATGTCGTCAGAGAAAGGTTGATGGTTTATTCGTGGACCCATACAATAGCTTGAAGATTGAGATGTCAGGAAGTAGAGGGGTAGGGGTTCATGAGTATCACTACGAAGCAGCAAGTGAGTTCCTTACATTCAGCAACAACATGGAGATTGCATGCTGGGTCAACGCTCACTCTGTAACAGAATCTCAAAGAAGAAAGGGGGATGATGGTCTACCAGTAGCTCCGTTTGCCGAGGATACAGAGCATGGTGGTAAGTGGGTGAATAGAAGTGACTGCTTCATTACCTTACATAGAAAGATTCAACACCCAGACGTACTTCAAAGACGTGTTATTGAGATGCACGTGAGAAAGGTTAGGGAGACTGATACTGGTGGTAAGCCAACACCATTCGCTCAACCATTGTACTTTGAGTTCAATAGTTCCATGTCTGGATTCGGATGCTGTAAACCTGAAAGTAAGTTATTCACACCCCTTGGTCAACAACTTATTGGAAAACAAGATGTGTTAATGACTTGACACGAAATGTTAATATATGTAAATTCCCTTAATGGGAAGGAGACCGACTAAGAAAGCTAGGAAGAAGAGAGACCTAAATCGTGGTGGTATAAAGTTGAAGTCAGGACTTGAGGCTTATTGTTATGACAGCCTAAAGGAACACAGTATAGACTTCAAGTATGAGATGGATACTTTCTACCTCATGGATTCATTTAGGTATTCAGGTGTTTATCACAAGTCAACAAAAGGCAAAGACATTATGACTGACGCAACTAACAAGGTTGTGTTACCAATAAAATACACGCCAGACTTCGTGAGCCATAAACACAGGTTCATTATTGAGACTAAAGGTTATGTGCCTTCACAGCACACCTTTCCACTAAGATGGAAGCTGTTTCTAAAGTATTTGAACGATAACGACATGAGTGACTACATGTTGTTCATCCCAAAGAACAAGAAGCAAGTGGATAAAGCCCTTGAAATCATCAAAAAAAACATAGATGAACACTGAAAAACTTAGCGAGCTCTACAGCTACTCAACCCAGGAGATTCAAAAGCTAACCACAGAGCTTTATGAAAACCTCCATGAGAGCTCAGGAGCTCCAGTATCAGACTGGAAGCAACTTCTTGACATGGCTAGGGAGTACAAGAGACTTGTAATCATTGAGATTGAGTCCATGAAGGCGGCACTCAAGGAATACAACGAAGTCAACGATGACTAGCTTTGTAAAAGACGTTGAGTGGGGTGATAGACTTGAGGGTGCTTGGCTCTCTTACCTTGAACAACATCTTCCAGACAGAGAGTTTGTAGTTTCTACTGGTAAGGTCTCTGAATGGGACATATGGGACAAGACAACAGACAAGAAGTACGAGGTCAAGTGGGACACTTTGGCTAGAGCTAAATCGTACACTAAATACGGCAAAGAGAGAAAACCGACAGGAAATCTATTCATAGAGTTCTACAATCCAAGGTCTGATAAAGACAGTGGTATTGCCGTGTCTGAGTCTGAGTTCTTCATATATACAATGAAAGTATCCCCCGACAAGATTGTCAAAGAAAAGTCTTTTGACTATGATGTAGAGTATGTAGCATTTGACAGACTGAAACTGCTGGAGGGATGTAGGAATGGCAACCTAAAGATTCTAGATGTTAGCAGGGACACAAAAGATAATCAAGAGCCAAATTCAAGGGGGTGGATTTTACCGCTTAACACAATAAACGACAACGAGCATGCGTTTGGAGTTGTAAAACAAGGAGACTTAACTAAGTATGTCTTCCCAAAATAAAATTTAATAAATGAGCAAGATTAATTTTCCCGATGAGTTCAATGTAATGAGAGAAGCCATCGAAGAAGTCTTTGAACTAGACTTATTTTCTACAGTTAGACAAAGAAAGTATGTGAACGCAAGAATGATTTTTTCAAAATCTATGTGTGACAGAGGTCATACTCGAACTGATGTAGCTAAATACCTAAAGAAAAATCACGCAACAGTGATACACTACTTGAAGTATTTTGAAGGTTACTTGGCTACAGATATAGAGTTTAAAAGGAAATACAGAGATTGCACTTTGACATACAGGAATAAGTTCGAGCCAGTTCAAAAGATGAATAAGTCAAGAATGGAGCAAAAGCTCATAGAGCTCAGGAATGACAATGAAGACTTAAGAGGTAAAGTAGAAAGCTTGATGTCACAGATAAAGATGATTCATCGTAAAGAAGATAGGTTCTTAGAAATCTACGACATCATCCATGACCGAACTAGACATGGGACTGAAGAAATGGTAAAGAATAAATTAAATAAAATGTTCAATGGATTGTATGCTTGAAGTATCGAAGTTTAGAATAGAACAAATCATGCAGGAGCTTGAGGAGGCTGAAGCACTCTTGGCTGATGGATTTGAAGAGGCACTGATAGGTCATACACAGGGACCAAATGTTGTTGCTGTCTATGAATACGACATGTGTGTTCACATCCTAATGGAGAGGGATGGTATGAGCTGCATGGACGCAGTAGAATATATGGGGTTTAATGTACTTGGAGCGTATGTCGGAGAGAAGACTCCTCTGTTCGTTTCTCTAAGATAGAATCACTTCCTAGTTTTCTCAATGGTTCTTCCTGCGAAGTAAGCACCAAAGGCTGTCAACATTAGAATCTGCAATAGGTCGATGTAGCTGTCCTTTACGTTAAACTTCCACTCGTCAAGACTATCAAACACCATCGTAATGCAAAACATTATCATCAGTGTGATTAGGGTAACAGGTCTGATTAGTTTAGCGAGCTTTACATCACTACCCATGTCAGCCTTCCACCTCTCAGTGACGTTGTTTTGGTAAGCAATCTCAGCATCAACCATAGCTCTAGCTTCTTCGGGTGATACATCTGGCTCCTTGTCGAGTAGATTCTTTACCACCCCAAGGGCTCCATTGTCTGGAAGCAAATCACCCACTGTCTCTAGAACTTTGGGTGCTTTTTCCTTCAGCCATTTACCTAGCTTGGTGTCTTTTATTTTCTTCTTAGAACTCATAAAAACAAAGATAATTAATAAATACTGACGCTACTTAATGATGTATTTCTGAGCGTAGTGCCGATGGACTCTGTTCGCCTGTAGCGTGTCTCTTTTAGTTGTTGTTTCTGTGCCATCAAAACTTTCGTACTCCCACACACTATAAACTGTTACACTGTCTGGAGGTATGTCCACGAACACCTTCACAGTGTCATAAACAACAATGTTGGTGACCTGCTCTAGCTCTACTACTCGCACAACCATTGAGTCCCTTTCTTTTATTACCTCCCTAACTACAGTCTCTGTCCTGTCCATGATGTTATTGATGGTCTCTTCTATCTCAATAACTATGGTGTCAATCTTAGTCTTGGTTATTGTGGTAGTTACTGTATCTCGAATTGTTTCATACCTGTACTTCGGAGTAGAATCTACTGTGTCAACTTCATTTTTGCAGTTTCGAATGAGTAGCGTACAGATGACAACTACTGCGGCTATCGCTATTATATGTTTACTACTTGCCTGCAAGCTCATTAAGTATTTCAAGCCTTGCAGCAGTTCTAGCTAGGATGCTATCACTCTTGTGTAAGCGTATAGAAAGTTGCTCTATCTTACCTTCTAAATAGATTGTGCGTTTAGAGCATGCTTCTATCTGACTAGTGTAGTTCATTCTGTTATCAATGTACAGATACCCAACCGCTAATGTCACCAAGAAGAATACTGCCATCGTAGGATTTTTTACAAACTGCTCGAAGGTAATAGGAGCTTTCATTACTTAGGTCTCACAGCTTTTAGTAGTAGTTTAATTTTGCCGTCTTTTTCTTTTATAGCTGTGATGTAAATAGTCTCACATGACAATGACATCTGAGCAGTCTCACCAAATTCTATATCCCATTCTACTTCTGTAGTATGGCTGGTAGCATGGTAATCAGTAACAGTAGCTTTTCTTATTGGTGTGTCATTACAACCTACAAAAAGGGCAAAAAGGACGCAAAAGGCAGTTATTGCATTTTTCATTTCTCATAGTTCTGGCTTAATAGTTAGTATAAATCAGAGAACTTCTCCTTAACTGTAAAACTAGGACAAGCCTTTGATGAAAATTCGTTGTGACCATGAATAGTGATGTCTTCACCAAACAAAGTTCTGATTGAAGCAACCAGCTGTCTGAAGGCATCCTCCTGCTCTGGAGTCATGGTGTCTTTTGGTTTGATGTCAGCATCCACACCACCTATGTAACAGATTCCAATGGTGTCTTTGTTGTGACCCCTTACGTGAGCACCCTGCTTATCTACTGGTCTCCCTATATCTATGCATCCATCTAGGCTGATAACGTAGTGATACCCTATGTCAGACCAGCCTTTGGCTGTGTGCCAATTTCTAATCGTATCCACTGAATACTCTTTGCCCTCGACTGTAGCCGAGCAGTGTAATACTATTCTGTTTATATCTCTCATTCTCCTATGTAATTTTCTTGAAGGTATATCAGTTCTGAAAAGCCTCTAGGCTTAGTCCTCATAAGGTAATCGTGAATAAACTCCTTGTACTTAGAGAACTCAGCAGGCTTCATCTCTTCTTTCTTTGAGCGCATAAACACGTAATAGTCTTTACCGTCTTTTAGTGTTCTTGAAAGTTTTCTAAAGTCTTTGTTGTACTTAGCAAACTCTTCAGGATAGTTTTGCTTCATAATCAACTCAGTTTGGATAGGCTTCATTGCGCTTTTAAATCTGTTAACTGTGCGTTGCTGGTCAAATGGATTATCAGTCTTACCCTCTACAAGATTCATGATTCTATCCACTCCCACATCCCCTTCAGTATCCATTATGGCTTTTATCAACTCTGGATTAGATTCTTGAAGATATTGTAAAGCAAACTCTTCGTATGCTGCAAGCTCCTCTTCACTGCCGAACTTATTTTCTTTAGGAGTGTCATCAATCTTTCTTATGTATAGGTCTAATTCCTTGTTAGAGAAGCCTAACAACTGAGCTGCGGTCAATCCAGTTTTAAGGGCAAAGTGCGTATCCATTGCTTGCTTGTCCTCTGGTCTAACATAATACTCTTGACCTGACATGCTTATTATTTTATTACCAGGAGTAGATAGGTTTTCAATCGTGTTGGAAACGTCAGCTATATAGTCCCCATAAGGTCCTGCTACTGAGCCAATTACACCGAAGACATCTCCGTCAATCGCTCTCTGAATTGGAGTATATACATCAATGCCCCCTTCCGTTCTTTTCCATCTCTCATAACCATCTTCATCCCCAATACTATAATCCCCATACATCATCCTGTCCATAGGGTACAACACAAATTTATTCGTCGCTCCTTTGATGTTATCATCAATGAATGATAGTGGTGGTAATGGCTGGAAGTCAACTATCACTTGACCTAGAACACGATGCCATCTTTTCTTCTTTTCCTCCTCTGAAATTTCTTCATCATCACCGAATAAAATAGACATCAGTGCTGGTATTATTATTGCGTTTACTGATGCAAACAAGGTGAGCTCGGAAAGGTGACCTAAAGTGGCTACAGCTCCCTCACCAGCTGTTTCTTTTTTACCTAGTTTTAACAAATCAGACATTATACTACGCTTCTTGTTTACAGCAAACCTAGAGAATGGTAGTAATATGTTTCGAGCATACCATGATATAGCCGCCTTCTCATCTTTTGAATCAGTATATAAATCAGCAGCTTGTCTTGGTGTAGATGCGGCTTGGTCTTTAGACACCATTGAGTTCGCATGACTAAGCGCATCTTGATTTGGGTTAGCGGCTTCAGCATTCCAGTCTATCTCGTTGAAACTATCTACGACACCCTCACTAATAAGAAAGTCACCATAGAATGCAAACCATGATGCAACAGCAGCAACCTTATCCGTACCCTTAAGATTCTTCAGTGATATGTCTCTGAGTTTTTTCTGAATCTTTTCTAGCTTAGTCTCATCAAAGTTCATTGCACCACTGTACGGGTCGATGTTACCAGACTCGTAGTCCCTCTGAAATACAGGTGAGTTTTTAAGTAGGTCGTATCTACCCTTGTCAAGAGACAGCTTTGAGTCCTTTTGAGCAAATGTCCTACCCGTATATATCGCCATCTCCGCAACAACCTGCATCAAGTATGGTATTGATTGAAGAGGGTTCTTTGTTTGGAACATCACAGAAATCAAAACAGATGACTGGGTTATAGTCTGTTTAATAAATCCACCGAACGCTTTCACAATTACTGCGTTTCTGAGGATGTTTAGTGGGTTGTTTCTCAACTTCCTTCCAAACAGAGTGAATGTTGATTTGAACACGTCTGGAACCTTACCAGTGTCTTGAGCTACATAAGTCATAAACTTCTTCTCAAGCTCCTTTCTCATAGCTTCAGATGGAATCAACTCAGCAACAGCATCACTATTCAAAACGAAAGATGCTTTTGCTACATCTCCAACTGTGTTTGATAGAATTGTATTTTCTCTAAGTGTCCTCTCGTTTATCGAGATGAAATCTAAACCAATAATATTTCTACCACCAGAAAGTGAACGAGGATTACGCTCAAAGGATGAGCCAGCAACCTTCTTCGTTTTAGATAATGTTGTGGCTTGTAAAGCCATTTGCATGCCCCTTTGTATCTTCAGTATATCCTCAACATCTTGATTCTTGTTTTTAACCCTGATATCAAATGGTGTGTAGTTATCTTCAAGGACTAACTCTTTACCAAGATATCTTTCTACATAGTTGCTGAAGCTAGGTGCTTGAGAGTTATGAACATCAACCATGAAGTCAACGAATCTAATCAACTCAGGACGTTCATTCTTCACCCTATCTTGAAGCTCCTGTATGTTGTTAGTGGCAGCGTTCGCTTGT
>MDTG01446752.1_pt1 | contig 13871 bp, 14 predicted proteins | sample 811421 | NCBI WGS metagenome assembly MDTG01 (sample SAMN05326645, study PRJNA326480) | marine metagenome | isolation source: seawater | place: Pacific Ocean: South East | collected 2011 | reverse complement strand
CTACGAACTCAATTATTTCCCCAGTTCTAATATCTATCAGATGATTATGGTCATCGTTTATTTCGTATCTCGCTTTTCCCCCTTTAAAATCATGTTTAGTTAAAATACCTGCCTCCTCAAAGAGCTTTACTGTTCTATAAATTGTTGCAATGCTTATTTTAGGATCAATTTTAGAAACTCTTTTGTATAATTCATCAACATCAGGGTGATCAGACTCTCCATAATTTTTTTTTGACTCAGAGATTACTCTAGCAATAGTTTTTCTCTGATCAGTAAGTTTAACTCCTTTTTCAATGCATTTTTGCTCAATAGTATCTGACATATTTTTATTTTAACTTAAGTAAATAGGTTTAATCAAATTTTTTTTAACCTTAAATTTATTACATAAATTTGGCAATTCTCTTAGATTTTTTAACTTATTTGGCTGATTTACAAGTTTTGTTTCTTCTTTAAAATCAAGATAACTATAAGAAAAATAATCAATTTTTTTTGACAAGTATATAGCTTTAACAGTTGATAAGGAGTTTCTTATACCAGAATAACTACCTGGTCCTCTGTTCACATAAATTCTATTAATTTTATCTAAATTTGTTTTGTACTTAAATAAAAAGTTATTAATTAAAATTGCCATTCTGTCATAATTCTTTTTACTATTAATGAAACTGCCTGTATAAATATTTTGATAAAATATGAGGCCTAATAAAATTTTTTCTCCAGTAGCATCAATTATTAATATTTTCATAATTTTATTCCTACTTACTCTTAGTGTAAAATCAGATGAAAATAAAATTAAATTTTTTGCTAACGACAAAGGTATTCTCTCAATTATGTATCACAGATTCAACGAAAATAAATACCCATCTACAAATATACAAATGGATGTATTTAAAAAACATATGGAGATTATAACTAAAAAAAAATATAATTTCTTAAATCCAATAGATTTTGATAAAAATTTCCTTAAGGTTAAGATGAATAAAAAAATACTTATTACTATTGATGATGGATTTTCATCTTTCTATGAACACGCTTGGCCATATCTAAAAAATAATAAAATCCCATTTATTTTGTTTATTTCAACTGAAGCAGTTGGAAAAAATGGATATATGAATTGGGAACAAATTAAGGAAATAGAGAAAGAGAACTTTGCATTTATTGGTAATCATTCACATTCGCATGAATATTTATTAGAGTTCAATTTAGATACTTTTAAAAGTGATATATTAAAATCAATTGAAATTTTTAAAAATAATTTAGGATATAATCCAATTTATTTTTCGTATCCATTTGGTGAATTTAGTCTTGAGCATACTCTATTTATAAAAAGATATTTTAAATACGGTTTTGGTCAACATTCAGGAGTCATAGATATTAATAAAAATCCATATGAACTACCGAGATTTCCAATGAACGAAAAATATGGTGATCTAGAAAGATTTACTTTCAACATAGACCTATTACCTTTGGAATATAAAAAAATAATACCTGAAGATAAATATATTATTAATAATAATCCACCTAACTTGGAAATTGAGTTTTTTGAAGAACAAAAAAATTTAAAAAATATTAATTGTTTTTCAGATGAAGGAACTGGATGGAAGCAAACTAATATCAAATTAGATAACAATAGACTAATCGTAAACTTCTCTGATAAATTTAACTTTAGAAGAGGAAGAATAAATTGTTCTCTTAATGACACAGAAGGTTGGAGATGGTTCGGCTTACAGTTTTCTGTGAAACTTAATTAAATAATATTTTTTAATTGCATACTTAGTGGTAGCAATTTTACATTGTCAAAATCCTGCAAATTATTTTGTTGAATTATTTTTTTTATTATTTTTGTATATTCTTTTCCTGTAGCAGCATACTTATCTAAATATTCAGCTAAAATTAGGCTGTCTAAAAATTTATCATCATCTCTCATATTTGCCCTTGCAGACCTGAATTCTTTATAACTTCCGTGTGTATTAAGGTTTCTTTGATATGCTCTGACTGAAGCTTTTAAGACTTTAAACTTCATAACTTTGTGAGTTCCATCCTCCGGGTTAATACCTGCAGGCTTTATTCCCTCTCCTGACCAAGTCCACTGTCCAAATAACGCATTCCCCTCTATTGCGAATCTTGAAGTACCCCATCCTGTTTCTTTTGCTGCTTGAGCTAAAGCTAGGGAAACTGGGACAATGTCCATTCTTACTTTTAAGGTTGATAAGTCTTTATTGATAACTCCATACTGTTTAAATTTTGAACTAAGCCATATTCTTTCTGATTTTGAATTCATATTTTTATTCAGTATTCTAAATAGTTTTTTTCTATCTATTACAATTCTATTATTTTCTTCAAGAATTAATGGTAAAATAATTTTTATAAATAAATTTTTTTTTTTTTCGTACTTTCAATATTTTTAATTTCTGTTGGTAGCAAAGAAAGTTTAATTGGCTTAACAATTTTATCTTTTCTAACAGTTTCTAAATTGTAATTTGTATCCTTAAAAAGCTGATTAATTGTTGATGCGCTTAATCTAACAGTGTCTGTAGGAACTTCCTCTAATGAAAAAATATCTTCAAATAAATTCTTTGTATCTAGCCCTTCGTCGATATTCTTTTTATCAATTGGTTTGCCTTCCAAAACTTTTTGGAAATTAAGTTTAGATTTATTGTCAATAGTTGATTTGCTAACTTTTATATCTTCCTTAATATTTACGGATAAAGGTATTAAACTAAATATAATTATCAATCCAAGGCCACTTAACGCTGTTAAATAAAAACTTTTCAAATTTTGAGAAAAAAAATTACTTTTTCTTTTTTTTATCGTAAAACCTTTTTCTGAAAGAATTTTTTTTATTAGTTTAAGATTTATTTTTTTATTATTAATCATTTTTAAATTAGAACTACTCAGCCTCCACTTGCTTAATATCAGGAATATAGTGTTTTAGTAAGTTTTGCACCCCTCTTTTTAAAGTAATTGTTGAGCTTGGGCACCCTGAGCAACTTCCTTGAAGTTTTACTTTTACTACTCCATCCTTGTAATCTAAAAACTTAATGTCCCCTCCATCGTTAGCAACTGCAGGTTTTACTTTCGTTTCTAAAATATGTATAATTTTTTTTTCTACATCTTTTAAAACTTTATCACTATTTTTATCTAAATTTTTATCAATTATCAGTTCATTACCTTGTTCATAAAATTCGTTTATTAATGAAATAACTATATGTTTAATATCATTCCAATCTATATTCTCATTTTTATTAACTGTAAGAAATTCTGAGCCTAAAAATATACCTTCAACACCATTTATAGATAAAATATTCTTTATTAGAGAATTGTCTGTATCTTCTATATTTATAAATTCTAAAGAATCTACATTTGAAACTTTTCTACCAGGTAAAAACTTTAATGAATTTGGATTTGGAGTATTTTGCGTTTGTATGAACATATAAATATATATAGTTATAATTAATGAAATTTGAAGTACTTTTTTAAAATCCTATTTTGTTTTTAATATCATTTACTTTTTTTTTTGCAATTTTCTCAGCTTTTATAGATCCATCAATCAATACATCATCTATATACTTTACATCCTTCAAAAGTTTATTAATTTCACTCGATATTGGATAAATCTTTTCAACTAATACTTCAGCTAATTTTTCTTTGAATTCTGAAAAATTTTTTCCTTTAAATTCATTTAATGTTGTTTTTAAATCTTGATCTTGAATACTTGAAAATATTCCAAAAAGATTATTTATTTCTGGCCTTTTATTAAGCTCATTATCGTTTTCTGGCAATTCTCCACTATCGGTCTTTGCTTTTTTAATTTTATTTACAATTAGGTCCTTACTATCGGTTAAATTTATCCTACTTTGATCAGATGGATCAGATTTGCTCATTTTCTTTTTTCCATCTTTTAAACTCATTATTCTGGAAAAACTTTTTTGTATTAATGGCTCTGGCATGGTAAAAAAATTTGGACAGCTAAAATCTGCATTAAATTTTTGTGCGATATCTCTAGTTAATTCTAGATGTTGTTTCTGATCTTCGCCTACCGGAACATGAGTTGAGTTATAAAGTAAAATATCTGATGCCATCAAAATTGGATATATATAAAGTCCGACACTTGCTTTTTCTTTATCCTTACCTGCCTTTTCTTTAAATTGTGTCATTCTATTTAACCAACCCATTCTCGCAACACATCCTAATAACCATGAACCCTCTGAGTGGGACGGAACCATTGACTGATTAAATATAATACTTTTTTTAGGATCTAGACCACTCGCTAAAAAAGCGGCTGTTGTTTCTCTTATATTTTTTTTTAAAATTTTTGGATCTTGTTTAACTGTTATTGCGTGTAAATCTACAACACAATAAATGCAATTATTATCTTTTTCCCTTTGCAAATTAACAAAGTTTTTAATGGCACCTAAATAATTTCCTAAATGTAAATTACCCGTTGGTTGTACACCAGAAAAGATTTTTTTTGACATTACCTTAATACTTTAATTTAATATCAGATATTTTAAAAGCTTTTGTAAAGATTGAAATAAGCATATAGGCAACAAATGTAATAATAACAATCAAAATTATTGCTAGAAGTTTATATTCACTTTCATAAACTAATAAATAATCAAAATAATTAATTAACTGATAAAAAAGAAATGAAGTTAAAATTGATGAAATAAGAATTTTTAACAATGAAAAGTTGAGCGAATTATCTAATGTGAAGTAATTTTTTTTTATCAAATATCCAAATAATAATATCGCATTAAACCAAGAGGAAATTGTAGTTGCGATCGGAATTATAATAAAACCAAATTCTGAAAAAAAATAAACACTTATAAAAATATTTATTATCACCGAGTAAACAGAAAAAATGAATGGTGTCTGAGTGTTTTGTCTTGCAAAAATATAGCTTGAGAAAACTTTGATCAAAGCAAATGCAGGTAATCCAAATGAAAAATAAAACAAAGCCTTACCTGAGTTAATCACACTTGCATAATCAAATGAACCATATCCAAAAAGTGCAGAAGTTATTTGCTCTGAGGATATTAAAAGTGCAAAAGTTGCTGGAAGACTTAAAAATATACTAAGCTCAAGAGATTTATTTTGGATAAATTGAATTTTTTCTATTTTTTTTTTTTCAACATATTTACTTAAATTAGGCAATAAAACTGTACCAATAGCAATTCCAGCAATCGCAAGATTTATCTGGTAGATTCTATCTGCATAATAAAGATAGGAAACAGCACTTGCTTGAAAAGAAGCAATAATTGTACCAACTAAAATATTTATTTGAGTAACGCCAGAAGAAAAAATGCTTGGAAATAATTTTTTAAAAAAAAATTTTATTTTTTTATTGAGGTTTATTCTTAATGAAAATTTTGGAAAATAATATTTTTTTGTAAAAAAAATAAGAAATAAAAGTTGTATTAATCCTGCGGTGGTAACTGCGTAGGATAAATAATATACTAATTCATCGTTAAGATGGTTTGCATAAAGCAAAGTTAAAATTAAGAATATATTTAAAATTATAGGTGCCGCTGATGCAACAGCAAACTTATTAAATGAATTTAGAATTGCACCTAAGAAAGAGGATAAGCTTACAAAAAGCAAAAAAGGAAAAGTAATTCTTGTTAAATTAATTGTCATTTCAAGCTTTTCTCCACTTTCAACAAAGCCTGGAGCAATAATCAGAACAAAAAAAGGCATAAATATTTCTATCAATATGACAATTAGTAAAAGACCTATAATTAAGAAATTAAATACGTTATTAGCGAATCTCTTTGCACTATCTTTTCCTTTATTTAATTCAGACATATAACTTGGTACAAATGCTGAGTTAAAAGTTCCTTCTGAAAAAAGTCTTCTAAAAGTGTTAGGTATTCTAAAAGCAACAAAGAAAGCATCAGCAACTGGTCCTGATCCCAAATAAATTGCTATAAAAAGGTCTCTTACGTATCCAAGCACTCTACTGATTATTACAAAGAAACTGTATGTGCTTGTTGACTTAATTAAATTCATAAATCATATTAGTCTTATAAATTAGTTCTATTTTTATATCTATTATTAAAAAATGAAAAAAAATAAAATTGAACATTACTCGGATAAAGAAGCTCTAGATTTCCATAATAATAAAAAATCTGGCAAGATTGAGATAATAGCCTCAAAACCAATGACTACTAAAAGAGATCTCGCGCTAGCATATTCGCCTGGGGTCGCAGCTCCGGTCAAAGCAATTTCAAAAAATCCAGAAGCAGCATATGATTATACAAGCAAAGGTAATTTGGTGGCTGTTATAAGTAATGGTTCAGCAATTTTAGGTATGGGCAATCTTGGTGCGCTTGCGTCTAAACCGGTAATGGAGGGCAAAGCAGTTTTATTTAAACGCTTTGCTGATATAAATTCAATAGATATAGAAATCGATTCTTCCAACCCCGAAGAAATTATTAAAAGTATTAAAAGTATATCTGGAAGTTTTGGTGGAATTAACTTGGAAGATATAGCTGCACCAGATTGCTTTGTTATAGAGGAAAAATTAAAAAAGATATTAGATATTCCAGTTTTTCATGATGATCAACATGGTACAGCAATAATTACTACAGCAGCACTTATTAATGCCTTGGACATATCAAAAAAATCAATAAAAAAAATAAAAGTTGTAGTCAATGGTGCCGGAGCTTCAGCTATAGCATGTACAAATTTGTTAAAAAAAACTGGCGTTCCTTCCAAAAATATTACAATGTTAGATAGTAAAGGAATAATTTATAAAGGCAGAGATAACTTAAACCAATGGAAAGTTTCTCATGCAGTAGATACGAAAAAAAGAAATCTAGAAGATGCAATTGATGGAGCAGATGTATTTTTAGGCTTATCTTCAAAAAGTATCCTATCAAAAAAGATGGTGAGTAAGATGTCTAAAAATCCAATTATATTTGCATGTGCAAATCCTGATCCAGAAATCACCCCGGAAGAGGTAGAAGAGGTAAGAAAAGATGCAATTATAGCAACAGGAAGATCTGATTATCCGAACCAAGTAAATAACTTAATTGGATTTCCATACATATTCAGGGGTGCGCTTGACGTAAGAGCGAAAACTATTAATGAGGAAATGAAAATAGCAGCTGCTAATGCAATAGCCTCATTAGCTAGAGAAAGAGTTCCTGATGAGGTAGTTGCCGCAATGGGAGGTGATAGGCCTTCTTACGGAAAAGATTATATAATACCTTCAACATTTGATCCAAGGTTGATAAGTGTAATCCCTGTAGCAGTAGCTAAGGCAGCTATGAAGTCGGGTGTAGCTAGAAAAAAGATTGAAAACTTTGAAACGTACTCAGAACAACTAAAACAAAGATTAGACCCCTCAGTTACTATTATGCAAGGGATAAATAATCAGATTAAAAAATATCAAAAAAAAGTAGTTTTTGCTGACGGAGAAGATGAAGAAACATTAAAAGCAGCAATAGCTTTTAAAAAGGGTGGGTTAGGTATTCCAATTATAGTTGCAAAAGAAGAAATAATAAGAAAAAAATTAAAGGAAATTGGATATAGTGAAAATCTTGATATTGAAATTATAAATTCAAAAAATAAAAAGTTTAGAGAGAAATATGTAAAATTTTTATTTGAGAAACTTCATAGAAAAGAAGGGCTTCTTGAAAGAGATTGTGATAAATTAATAAGAAATGACAGAGTTGTATGGTCATCTTGCATGGTCGAATGTGGAGATGCAGACGCAATGGTTACAGGTAATACAAGAAGATATTCATCTTCGCTTAAAAAAGTTATAAAAGTAGTTGATGCAAGACCAGGGGAGATTATGTTTGGACTAAATATGATCATAAATAAGGGCAAAACCGTATTTATTGCTGATACTACTGTTCATGAATATCCAACCTCAAAACAAATGGCAGAGATTGCGATATCTGCAGCTAGAGTGGTAAGGCTATTTGGATTTGATCCTAAAGTCGCTTTCTTATCTCATTCCACTTTTGGACAACCAATTACAAGTAGAACTAAGCATATAAGAGATGCCGTAGAAATATTAAAATCAATGAAGGTTGACTTTAAATTTGATGGAGATATGCAGCCTGACGTAGCATTAAGCGAAGAATATAAAGATTTATATCCTTTTTCAGAAATAGTTGGAAAGGCAAATGTTTTGGTAATGCCTGGTCAACATAGCGCTGCGATAGCGTATAAAATTATGAAAACACTTGGAGGAGCAAAAGTTATTGGACCTCTACTCATTGGACTAGGAAGAGCAATTGAGATTGTGCCTCTTAGATCCTCAACATCTGAGATACTTAATCTTGCATCAGTAGCAGCTTATTCCGCTGGAGTGATAAATTATGGAAAAGCAAATTAACTTTTAATGCTTACCGAAATCTTGCTGTTATTAATTTTATATTTTATTTTTCTTTGGTCAAAAGCTTGGATAAAGTATTTTAATAATTTAGATAAAAGATTTGGAAATTCTGTATGGAGATGGAGCTATGATTATCCAGTCAAAGGAAAAAGGGATATTTCAATTTTAGATGATAAAAATTTCGTTTTGCTTAGAAGAAAAAGAAATAGAGCAGTATCGATTATGTACTCAATTGTTTTTTTGAGTTTTATAGTCTTGATGTCGTTTGTAAGTCAAATTTTATTATTAATTTTGACCTAGTCTTTTTGAATTCTTAAATCTTCTACTAACAAAATACTTGCTATTACTCTATCAACATCAGGTACTGCTTTACCTTCTTTAATTACTTCTTTCTGCTCATCTTTCGAATGGGCTATACCATAAATATAAATCTTCTTTTTATAAGTATCAATGTTGTAATTAGTTGATTTAATATTTTTATTTAAAACTAAGGCTGTTCTAAGCTGTGAGGTAATTAATAGATCAATAGCGGATTGTTTAAAATTAAATTGTTCCTTTATAATTAAATTATTCCTTACTGATCTTGCACCTTTAGTTTCCCATGCCATTTTAGTGATTTTTAATTTTTCTTCTGGATCGTCAACTTTTCCAGTAATAAATATTCTTCCATCTAAAACCTTTGTATTTATTGATAAAAGGTATTTTTTATCCTCAAGCATAAATCTTGCAGTCAAATTTTTTTGCATTAAATTATCATCTATCTGTGTACCTAAAGATCTTGGATCAATTGCTACACTTACTCCTGTACCAAACAGTCCTTGTGAAGACGTTCCAACACACCCATTTAATGTAAATAAAATTAATAAGAATAATATAAAATTATTTTTCATTTTTTACCTGAAGACAATAATTATAAATTTTTTTCTTTGGTATATCTTTATTTTTTTTTATTTCTGTTACAACATCTTTGATACTTAATCTTTTCATTAATTTTCTAATAATTTTTTTATCTTTTTCTGATAATTTCATATTTGATTCGCTTTTGTATTTTTCAGAAAGAACTAATGTGATTTCTCCCCGAAGATCGGTATTAAAAGTTTCTATTTCGGAAACATTTAACCTAAAGTGTTGTTCATACATTTTAGTCAATTCTTTACAGATTAATATTTTTCTATCTGAAAAAAATTTTTTTAAATGAACAGTTATCTTTTTAAATTTTTTTGCAGATACAAAGAAAACTACAGATAAATTAGATTTTGATAAAATTTCTATTTCTTTTTTAATATCTTTTATTTTTTCAGGAAAAAACCCAAAGAAAATAAACTTATCTGAAAAACCACTTATAGATATTGCTGATATTACTGAAGATGGTCCTGGAATTGAAAAAATATTTATTTTCCTGTTTACACATTCATTGATAAGTATAGATCCTGGATCTGAAATACATGGAGTTCCAGCATCTGAAATTATTGATACTATTTTTTGATTATCAAGTAATTTGATTATTTTATCGAGGCTCTTTTTTTCATTAAACTTATGATAAGCAAAAAGTTCTTTATTTTTTATACGATATTTTTCTAAAATTTTTTTCGAAACTCTTGTGTCCTCACACAGGATAAGATCAGAAATTTTAAGAATTTCAATAGCATTTAAAGTAATATCCAGTAAATTACCTATTGGTGTAGAAACCACATATAAACCACTTTTAAAGTTTATAATTTTTTTTTGATCTAATGGAATCATCTAAGAATATAATTATAATATAGATTAATAAATGAAAGCAGATATTAAATTTTTTTTAGTAATATTTTTTTTAGTGGTTTCTACTAAATTTGCAAACGCAAATAGTGAAATAAAAATCGGGCTATTAGCTCCATTTTCTGGTGAATTCAAAGATGTAGGCAACTCAGTTTTTGGATCTGCAAGAATAGCCTTGAATAAGATAAATAACGATAACATAAATATTTTGCCAAGGGACACTAAAGGCAAAAATCTAGAAACTCTCAAACAGGTAGAGCAGTTGTATATTGAGGGAGTAAGAATTTTTATAGGTCCTGTGTTTAATAAAAATTTAAAAGGTCTTGAAAAATTTCAAGATGCTTATTTTTTATCTTTAACAAATAAAATTTTAAACAATCCAAAGAATGTTATCAGCGCTGGAATAAATGCTAGATCTCAATTTAATGCAATTAAAAAATATCAGAAAATTAATAAATTAAAAAAAACTTTAATATTGATACCTAAAAAGGACTATAAAGAGGAAATTGAGCAGGCAATTAAAGAGACTAAATTCAAAGCAAAGAAAGTTTTTTATTATGATATAGAGCCTACTAAATTAACAAAACAAATAGAGAAAGTAACAAAATATGAAATTAGAAAAAAAAATTTAGAAGAAGAGATTAAACGAGTGGAAAATTCTGATGAAAATAATAAAGAAAAAAAATTAGAAGATCTAAACAAAAGAGATACGCTTGGTAAAATAGGTTACGATTCTGTTGTCATTGCAGATTTTGATGAAAGTTTAAAAAGTGTAACAACTTCTCTATTATATACAGATGTTTCACCAAAAAATATTAGCTTTATTTCTCTCAATCAGTGGTTTGATGAAACTTTATTTAGAGAAACTGCATCTCAACCAATTAGTTTCCCCTCGGTGAATAAAGAAAATTTTGATCAATTTCAAATAAGCTTTAAAGAATTTTATGATTATGACCCTAATCAATTGTCATTAATCACTTATGATTTAGTTGGCTTAGTTTATTATTTGCTTTCGCAAAACAACTTTGAAGTAAGTGATAAAATTTTTAGAAAGGAAAATAGATTTAAAGGTATATCCGGGATATTTCAAATTAAGAATAAAAAGATAAATCATGAATTAAATTTTTACAGTGTTTATAATGGGAGCTTTATAAAAATTTTTTGAGTTTTCTAAATGCTCTAGCTCTATGATCAATTTTAAATTTATTTTTAAATTTCATTTGCCCAAATGTAATCTTTTTTCTATTTGGAATAAAAATTGGGTCGTATCCAAAACCATTTTTCCCAATTTTTTTGTTTGAAATTCTTCCCTCAATTATACCGATTGAATATTTTTTTTTTTATATTTGGACCGTAGATACTTAATGCACAAACAAATCTTGCTTTAATTTTTTTTTTTTTCCAGTCTTTATCAACTTTGTTAAGTTCTTTAAAAACTTTATTTATCGCCAAATTAAAATTATTTTTTTTTCCAGCCCATCTAGCAGAAAATATTCCTGGCCTTTTATCTAGAATATCAATTTCCAGTCCAGAGTCATCTGCTAAGCAATTTTTACCAGTTTTTTTTGAAAAATATTTTGATTTTAAGAATGAATTTTTTAAAAAAGTGTTACCTGTTTCCTTTGGACTTTTAAGTTTGTAATCTATTATTGATTTAGTATTGATATATTTTGGCAATAACTGCCTTATTTCTCTCACTTTTCCTGAATTATTTGAACCAATAAGTAGATTTTTTATTTTTTTTGATTTCATCTAGAAATTTTCAATTTTCTTACCATATAACATTATATGGATAAAAAAAATATTAATAAAATGAGTGATAAAAATTTAAATTCAGAAAATAAAGATATAAAAGACAACTCTAAAAAAGAAGAAAAAAAAGAAGAGCTTTCTCCAGAAGAAAAAATTAGAGAACTTGAAGATAAATTAGCAAGATCTTATGCGGAAATGGAAAATCAAAGAAGAAGATATGAAAAAGAAAAAGATGATGCATTCGAGTATGGTGGATTTGCATTTGCAAGAGAGACTCTTAACTTATTAGATAATTTAGATAGATCTAGAATTTCATTGGAAAATGATGAGAAGTTAAAAAATTCTGACGCAATCAAAAAGATATTTGAACATTTGGATATAATTAAAAAAGATACGATTTCAATATTTAAAAAAAATAATATCGAACAAATAGAAACTTTAAATAAAAAATTAGATCCTAACTTTCACCAGGCTATGATGGAAGTGGAAGATGATGCTAAGGAACCTGGAACTATAGTCCAGGAAATACAAACAGGATACTTAATGAAAGATAGACTTTTAAGACCAGCTTTAGTTGCAGTGTCAAAAAAAGTAAATAAATCAAAAAAAAATGATGAAACGCCCAAAAATAATGAAAAAATTAATGAAAAATAAGCAAAAACCAGCTTGTAGTAAAAAAATTAACACTTATATGAGGTATATTAAATATGAGTAAAGTAATAGGAATAGACTTAGGAACAACAAATTCTTGCGTGGCTATAATGGATGGAACGCAAGCAAAAGTTTTAGAAAATGCAGAAGGTGCAAGAACCACTCCTTCAGTGGTAGCTTTTACTGATAATGACGAAAAACTAATTGGTCAGCCTGCTAAGAGACAGGCAGTTACTAATCCAGAAAATACAATATTTGCTGTTAAAAGATTAATTGGAAGAAGTTTTAATGATGCCACAGTTAAGAAAGATATCGAGACAGCACCTTTTAAAATTATAAATTCTGAAAAAGGTGACGCATGGATAGAGGCAAAAGGACAAAAGTATTCTCCTTCTCAAATTTCAGCGTTTGTTCTTCAAAAAATGAAAGAAACAGCTGAAAAGTATTTAGGACAAGAAGTTTCAAAGGCTGTGATAACAGTTCCAGCATATTTTAATGATGCGCAAAGACAAGCAACAAAAGATGCGGGTAAAATTGCAGGCTTAGAAGTTTTAAGAATTATAAATGAACCAACGGCTGCTTCTTTAGCTTATGGATTAGACAAAAAAGCCAACAAAAAGATTGCTGTTTACGATTTAGGTGGTGGTACTTTTGATGTTTCAATTTTAGAGTTGGGTGATGGCGTGTTTGAAGTTAAATCAACCAATGGTGATACTTTTTTAGGTGGAGAAGATTTTGATAATACCATTGTAGATTATCTATTAAATGAATTTAAAAAAGAAAATGGAATTGATTTAAAATCTGACAAATTAGCCTTACAAAGATTAAAGGAAGCCGCTGAAAAAGCTAAAATAGAACTTTCTTCAGCTACTCAAACAGAAATAAATCTTCCATTTATTACTGCAGACAAAACGGGACCAAAACACATAAATTTAAAAATGACGAGAGCTAAGCTAGAAGCTTTAGTTGAAGATTTAATTTCAAGAACTATTCCACCATGTCAGACAGCTTTGAAAGATGCTGGTTTATCAGCAGGTGAAATAGATGAAATCGTTTTGGTAGGTGGTATGACTAGAATGCCAAAAGTTATTCAGGAAGTTAAAAACTTTTTTGGTAAAGATCCTAACAAATCTGTTAACCCGGACGAAGTGGTAGCAATGGGTGCAGCAATTCAAGCAGGTGTTTTACAGGGCGATGTAAAAGATGTTCTTTTGCTAGATGTAACTCCACTTTCACTTGGAATTGAAACACTAGGTGGAGTTTCAACAAAACTAATTGACAAAAATACAACTATACCAACAAAGAAAAGCCAAGTTTTTTCTACAGCTGAAGATAATCAGCCGGCTGTATCGATAAGAGT